>ERZ808054.134-NODE-134-length-95040-cov-13.557354_pt1 | contig 95040 bp, 93 predicted proteins | sample MGYA00380201_ERZ808054 | MGnify/ENA primary metagenome ERZ808054 (study PRJEB31490, sample SAMN06133419) | mouse gut metagenome | isolation source: Z5_2 | host: mice | place: China: Chengdu | collected 2015-05 ... | reverse complement strand
CGGATTCTTTCGAGGTCTGGCAGTTATTTTTTTGCATAGAAAAGGAGCTGCGCACTAATTACTTAGTGCGACAGCCCCATTGGTTATTTTTTATTGATTAAAAGCCCCTAAAACGTCTCATAAGCCTTTATATCTCTTTATAGGTACGTCTGCAAAGCGGCTTAAATCAAGGGTTTTCTTATATGATCTCATTTCTCGTCAGATCTCCTTACAGCGTGATTTTGGAAAGTCGGGCGCCATTTGGGCACCACAATCTTCTGCAGAATATCTTTATTTATTGTTTTCCTTCTATCCATTTCCAGATTTTCAAGGTGGTTTTTAGAAGAGCAAGCATAGGAAGTGTCCCAACCCCTATTTTTTTTACCAATGCTCATCTATAAGGCACACCTCGAATAAAGTGGAAAATAAGCAAGAGACATAGTATAATCTGTTCAAGGGAAATTCCACGGAACCCGAAGAAAATTTATATTGGGAGAGGTGAGCAAAATTAAAACTGTAACAATTTGCGGCAGTATGAAATTTGCAGAGGAAATGAAGCAGATTTCTTGGAAATTGGAGGCTGAAAAAGGGTTTGCTGTAATTCAATGCGTCTATAATGAGCAGAATGAACCGATATCCGAAGAGGTACAAAAACGTCTTGCGGCAGCGCATTATAAGAAAATAGATATTTGCGATGCCGTTTATATTGTTGACATTGATGGATATATCGGCACATCAGTTGCCAATGAAATTTCATATGCAAATGCAAATGGAAAAGAACTTATTTTTCACAGTAGACAGTCTTAAAACACTTCACCAAATGAGCATAATCCGTTGATAAATCAATCCATATTTTGCACCATTCGGCGTATTGTTGTGTGGTATCCCATTTATCCTGGTTGTTCCCGAAATCTTTACCAATATTATAGGGCGCATCTGCAAAAATCAGATTGACAGAGCCGCTCTGCATCTGCCTCAGGATTTTTAAACTGTCACCGCAGATCGCCATGGAGTTATGATTATGTATTTCCTCAGCATCAATTTCGCCTGTAAACAGATGCTCAAAATGAAAAGGCGTCTGTACCATACCTGTACTATGTGCATCGTTATGAACGGCAGAAACGGAATTTTCTGTATGGTCGATTGACGCCGCGAAATCAAGCGTCATTTGAATTCCTTCTATCATTTTGACGGTCAGTCTCCTTCTTTGGACTGTAATTTTACTTATTTCATCCTATCATATTATGATGTGGACTGCAACCGTGTGGTTTTTTTACATTTTCTTTAGAAATTATCGGAGAAGACTATCCAATCCCTCCCCCAATCCGTTATACATAATAGAAAGCGCTTTCCGGGACGTTCCGGTTCCGAAACCGACAGGAGATTATATGCAGCAGGATTTTCTTTTAATTCATAAAATGAAAAATGGCGACGAGGCGGCAATGGAAACTTTTGTGCGGCGGTATTATGCGCAGATTTTGCAGTATTGCGGTTATCATTGCACAAACAGGGCGTGGGCGGAGGACCTCACACAGGATACCTTCGAGCATTTTTTCCGAAAGCTTGCGGACTATAAGCATCGGGGAAAGGCGCTGAACTATCTGTACACGATCGCGAGAAATCTCTGCATAGACTGGGAGCGGAAAAACCGGGAAAACGCGGTGGGTGAACCTGTGGAAGAAAAGGAAGCGTATGCGGATAAATCCCGTATGGTCGTTGAAAAACTGTTAATAGAAACCGCGCTCGCGAGGCTGCCCGCAGAGCTTAGGGAAGTGGTCGTTCTTCATTTTTTCCAGGAACGAAGCCTGCGGGAAACGGCCGGCATTCTGCAGATCGGCCTTCCGCTTGTGAAATATCGTCTGAAAAAAGCGAAGGAGCAGCTGCGGGAGTTTCTGGAAGAGGAAGAAGGGACGAAAACCCTTTATGACTGCGGAAGCGATGGCGGGAGTCTCAAAGGAAGGGAGGAACTATATTGAAAGAACTGGATAGGAGGCTGAGGGCGTATGGGCTGAGCAGTATGCCGGAACCGGATGAGTCAAAAATAAAAGACACGATTGTCAACGCCCGGAAATCTTATGATGAAGCGGTGGAAAAGATACAGGTAACGTATTTTGATTTTCTCTATGACCAGACCCGGTATATCCGTAAAAGATGGTGGAGCCTGCAATTTTTCCTGCTGTTCCTGGCGGGATGGTATGTCCGGTCAGTGGAAGATGTGTGGAAGATTCGAAGCATGTTCGGCATTGCCGCGCCGTTGTTTGTCGTCATGGTAATCCCGGAGCTGTGGAAGAATCGCAGCGCCAATGCCATGGAAGTGGAAGGCGCGGCTTGTTTTTCCATCCGGCAGATTTACAGCGCGCGGCTGCTTGCGTTCGCGGCGGTGGACGGGGTGTTTTTAAGTCTGTTTACAGCGGCGTTGTCAATGACCGGAAAAGTCATTATCTGGGAAATTATCGTGCAGTTTTTTCTGCCGATGACCGTTACCTGCTGTATCTGTTTCAGAGGGCTGTGCGGCCGCCGCGCGGTTTCGGAATATACGGCATGCGTTTTGTCGCTGCTCTGGGCCGTTGTCTGGATGCTGGTGATACTGAATGACAATGTTTACAGGACGGTCTCCGTTCCGGTCTGGACAGGGATCTGCGGCATGGCGGCGGCATATTTGACTTATACGGTCAAACGAATGCTGCGGGAAAGTCTGTGGGCTGTGGAGGCCTGCAGTCGGGAAAGTCTGTGGGCCGTGGAGGTCTGCAATCGGGAAAGCCCGTAGGCCGTGAAGGTATGCAATCGGGAAGTAAAGTATGAGGAAAGCGAAGGGGTGAAGAAGTGGAACTGAGAATAGAAAATCTGACCAAAATCTTTCATGGAACAGAGGCGGTATCGCATTTGTCCTGCACGATGGAAACCGGCATATACGGACTGCTCGGCGCAAACGGAGCGGGAAAGACCACGCTGATGCGGATGTTATGTACTCTGTTGGAACCGACGGAAGGCGGTATTTATCTGAACGGGGAGGATATTTTCCGGATGGGGGCGGCGTACAGGAGAGTACTCGGCTATCTGCCGCAGGATTTCGGGTTTTATCCTGATTTCACGGTAAAAGATTATCTGATGTATATCGCGTCCATCAAAGGCCTGCCCAGGGCTGCGGCTTTGAAAAGGGTAAAACATATGATTGACCAGGTGGGTCTGTCTAAAGAACAGGACCGAAAGATGAAAAGACTTTCGGGCGGCATGAAACGCCGCGCCGGTATCGCGCAGGCGGTGCTGAATCAGCCGGATATTCTGATTCTGGACGAACCGACAGCCGGGCTTGACCCAAACGAAAGAGTGCGCTTCAGAAACCTGATCAGTGAGCTCGCACAGGACAGACTGGTACTGCTTTCCACACATATCGTATCGGATATCGAATTTGTCGCGGATGAAATTCTTTTTATGAAGGACGGGAAACTTCTTCACACGGGAACGCCGGACGAGGTAATTGCGGGCATGGAAGTACGGGTATGGAGCTTGACCGTTCCGGTCCATGAAGCGTCGGCGTATGAGGCGCGGTATAAAGTGACGAACCGGAAGGCCGTTTCCGGCGGCATTCTGCTGAGAATGCTGGCGGAGGAGCGTCCTCATCCGGAAGCGGAAGAGGAAAGCGCGGTACTGGAAGATGTTTTCCTGTCTTATTCTGACGGGAAAGAATAACATATGCGAAAGTCTGGCGGAAAGGGAGTGGGAGGATGTTATATTATGAGCTGAAAAAGATATGGGTGAAGCCGGGAACCAGAACTGCAATGTTGATTCTGGTCGGAATACTGGCAATTACCTGCTATTTTGCGATACATGGGGTATATTATGTGAATGAAAACGGAGAAGACGTGTATGGGACGGAAGCGGTTCAAAAGCTGAAAGCGGCCAGAAAAGAATGGAGCGGGATTTTCTGTTGCGGCGTTATGCCGCGTGGGAAGAGCGGGCGCCGTTTTATTACGATTATGCGGACGGATGGAAAAGCTTTTATCTGCTGACAAACCGGCAGCAGTATGTGCTGACGATTCTGGGAGGTTATATCGGAACCCTGTTTCTGATGCTGTTGACCATGTTAGTCTCAGCCAGAACGAAATCCGCCTTTTTTGCGGTGACGGTGCCCTTTATCCTGTTGTTTCTGCCGGCTTTTATCAACGGCGGAAGTTCCGCTCTGATCGGAAAGATTATGGGAATCCTGCCGGACAGACTGCCGGACATCAACAGGTCGCTTTCGATGTTCTATCTTTATGAAATCGGCGGAAGCGTATTTGGCATGATTTCCGTTCTGCTGCCGCTCTATACGGTGCTTTCCCTTCTGCTTCTCCCTCTGATTTACGAAATCTGCCGAAAGTTGTCCGCCGGCTGAAACCTTTCGCCCTCTTCGCCGGTCATATGATATAGAAGCCGGCAAAACTGCAAGGAGGTGGGGTATGTCTGTAATTGGTAAGGAAACGTTTGCGCGTCTGGTCCGGGAGAATATGCAGAGCCTGTACAGGCTTGCGTTCGGGATTCTGCACAACCGCGAAGATGCGGAAGACGCGGTCAGCGAGTCCGTTCTGAAAGCGTATGAGAAATTGCATACGCTGAAAAAGAGCGGAAGTTTCCGGGCGTGGATGATGCAGATCACCGCAAACGAGGCAAAGCGGATTTATGCGAAGAACAAAAGGGTTTCACCCGTGGAAAATATGGAAGATCATATGCCTGATTTCCGGGATGATTACCATGAACTGTGGGACATTGTCATGGAACTGGATATTGTCTACCGGGAGGTCATTATACTTTATTTTTATGAGAGATTTTCCATTAAGGAAATCGGACAGATTCTGCATATTGCGGAAGGAACGGTCAAGTCCAGGCTTTTCCGGGGAAAAAAGCAGCTCAGAGAATGGCTTTTATGAAATCAGAGTTTTTGCGTTTCTGATTCATATGCCTGCCGAAACGGACGGGCAGGCGTCAAAGCGGCCGGACACAGAGCAGGAAAGGAGAAGGATTCCCGATGAAAGACAGATTGGAACAGGAAGTCATATTGGAACAAAAATTATTTAACATGGCGGAGCAGGAAGAAATCCGGTTGCCGGATACTCTGCGGGATAAAGTAGATGACATACTCGTCAGTCTTCCTAAATACCGGATGACTCTCAGGAAATCGGTGATTTTAGCTGCGGCGCTGACAGCAATGCTTTCCATAACGGTGACCGCTGCGGTCAGTGTTCTGCAGCAGCGTATGGAAGCGATGAATGAAAAGGAGATGGAGGAATATTTCATACAGATTTACAGGAATGCAATCGGAGCCGATAATTACAACCGGCCTTATACGGAAGCGGAAAAAGAGCGGATGGCACAGCTGCGGAAGTCATACGAAGAGGCGGGGCTGTTTCCGGAGGGGGCGCTGGCCATGATTTCGGAACCGGGGGCGTACCGGGGAAAAGGGGTGGCGTTCTATGGAAATACGGCGACGTTTTTCTTTCCGGAAGAAGAAATGAGCGACGAGGAATTGCTGCAGATCATCGATTTTATGCAGAAACGGGACTACAGTCTGCAGGCCATGAACGAAAAACTGGCGGCGGGGGAAATCGAGAGTCCGACCGAAACGGTCAAGGAAGAACTGGAAGACAGAACGGAAGCGGCGGCGACAGAAGAGTCTGTGCTGCAAAGCGAGGCCGTCCGGAACCCGGCGCAGGAGCTCACAGTCCCTTATACGGGAACGCTGGAGATATGCGCGATGGCGGCCGGAAACGACTGTATTTTTCTGGCGGGGTGGAACGCCGTTCATAAGATGGAGATCGGCAGCGGCGATTCGGCATTGTTCTTTGATGATTTTGACGCAGAGACCTATGTCAGCATGTTATATCAGGATAAAAAGGGCGATATCTATATGTCGTTAATGGAACGCGTGCCGGAGGGCGCTGATAACCTGTCTGCGACAATTGCAGGGGAGCGTTACCGGACGAGTCTGTGGATTCTGAGCGAAGATGGGGAGATCAAAAAGAAAATCGATATGTCTCCTTACCGGGATGAGATCGGCAGCAGAATTACCAGAATGGCAGTTGACGATCAGGGATATATCTATATACGCTCGTTGTCTTCCGACAGTCTGCTTTCCGTTTTCGATCAGAACGGAAATTATGTGAAAGCGATTACTTCCGACCGGTATCAAAGCCATGACGCGGGCGGAATCGGCATCGGAAAGGACGGAAAGGTCTATACGCAGATCGAAGAAAGGGGAACGGGTGCGGACGGAAAGACGGGCATTGCGTCGGTCAATTTGGAAAAAGGATGTTTAGAGGATATTTATGAGAATATCATGCCGGAAGGAACGATTATGCCGGATATTATCGCGCCGGGCGCGGAAACGGACTTCGTGTTCTGGGGCTATGACGGAATCTTCATCTGGAATCTGGGAGACGAAAACGCCGTCAATGTACTGCCCGCCTATGAGGCACCCTGTCCGTGGGAGGGTTGTTTATACTGCGCGCTTCCGGACGGAAGAATTGTATTCGGTTACAGCACGGATTATCGAATCGAAGGAGAAGGTGCGGACGCCAAAGCATACCGGGTGCCGGAAAAAACCTGTTTTTATTACCGGGCGGGGCTTCCCAAATGACAGAACTGACCGAATGAGCATGAACAGAGCCGGCAGAACCGCCCCAAAAGGGCGGTTCTGCCGCGTTATGACGGCCTGTCCCGTTTTCAGGAAAGATACCGGACCGTAATCTGCGGATAATCCCGGTAACCCGCATGCCGTTTCGTGATCTGCAGATTGTTGGTTCCGTCCGTTTCAAAAAGGTATTCATGGTAGGCGCCGTCCCGGTACGCGAAATCCTCTCCGTTATCGTGATAATGGACGTAGGAGCCTTCGCCGGGGTAAACTTCCAGAATCAGTTCGGGATCCGCAATTTCGCCCACATACATCTGCGCCGGGGCTTTGGGCAGTATTGTGCCGGCCTTGACGAAGATGGGGCATACGTCTAAGGGCGCGTCCACGATGTAATACTGATTTCCCTGATAACAGCGCATTTTTGGGCCGTGGGGAGCCCAGTAATCGTACCAGACGCCTTCCGGCAGGTAGACCATGCGCTTTCTCGCCCCCTGTTCGACAACCGGCGCAACAAGAAGGTGTTCGCCTGCGAGAAACTCGTCGTTCAAATTTCTGACATTTATGTCATTTTCATAATGCAGAACGAGAGGGCGGAGAATCGGAAGTCCGGTCTGCTCGCATTCCCGGCATAAATCGTAGAAATAGGGAAGCAGCGAATAGCGCAGGCTGACGTATTTCCGGTAGATGTCCAACGTCTCTTTTCCGAACAGCCAGGGTTCCTGATTCATGCTGCCGATGGCGCAATGGTTGCGGAACAATGGGGAAAAACAGCCGGCCTGTACCCAGCGGATCAGAAGTTCCGGCGTGGTATCGGCGCCGAAACCGCCGATATCGGTTCCTACAAAAGCCATACCGCTCAGGCCCAGATTGCATTGCTGCGGAATCGCCATGCGCAGGTGTGTCCAAAGGCTCTGGTTGTCCCCTGTCCATGCCGTCGCATATTTCTGGGAACCGCCGTAACATGCCCTGGTGATGACGAAGGGCCTTTTGCCGGTGAGCGCTTTCCATCCTTCGTAAGTCGCTTTTGCCATATTGTGACCGTATACATTGTGCATTTCAGCGTGGGTGGAAGGACGGTCTTCGTCCGTGAAAACGATATCATCCGGGAGCGGCCCGTTGAAGCTGGCCGGTTCGTTCATATCATTCCAAACGCCGCTGACGCCGAGATCGGTATAGAACTGCAAATGTCCGCCCCACCATTTCCGGACGGCGGGATTTCCGAAGTCCGGATATACCGCGTCGCCCGGCCAGACGGTATTGACATAAACGCTGCCGTCCGGCGATTTGGCATAAAAATCGTTTTCGATGCCCTCTTCGTACATCGGATACCCGTTTTCTTTCTTAACGCCCGGATCGATGATCGTAACGGCTTTGAATCCCTGTTTTTTCAGGTCGGAAAGCAACGTTTCCGCGTCGTCAAAACGTTCTTTGTTCCAGGTAAAGACTTTGTAGCGCTCCATATAGTCGATATCAAAATGCAGCGCGTCGCAGGGAATCCGGAGTTCCCGGAGCTTCGCGGCGAGTTCCCGGAAGGTTTTTTCATCGTCATATCCCCAGCGGGACTGATGATATCCCAGCACCCATTTTTGCATCAGGGGCATCCGTCCGGTCAGATATGTGTAATTTCCGAGGACTTCCGGCATGGAGCTTCCGCCGATAAAATAATAGTCCAGATTGCCGGCATCGCTTCCGAAGCTGTAATACCCGTGGTTTTCCTTGCCGAAATTGAAATAGCTTTTAAAAGTATTGTCATAAAAAATGCCATAGACGCCTTTTTCTTTCAGCGTGATAAAAAAGGGAATGCTTTTATATAAAGATTTAAAACAGTCTTCATGGGGATCCGGGATGTCGCTGTTCCAGTTCTCATATTCATAGAAACGTTTGTTCAGGACGCCGGTTTTGTCTCCAAGTCCGTAGATGCAGTCGGCTTCGTCCAGCTGCTTCACACACTGTACCGGGTGATTCAGGATGCCGGCGTCATTGACGTCATGCCCTTCCTGCCTGGCGAGTTCGATAAAAGATTCCTTCGGCACAAACCGCGGTTCTCTTTGACCGCGGTAGTCAGCACAGAGCAGATTTCCATCCCTGTCGTAAAAGTCGATCATAAAATCATCATAGATCCGGCAGATCAGCGAATCCGTCGCGATCACAAGGCAGCCTTCCACCCTGTCCAGCGTAAAAGCGGTGGGAAGTTCTTTTTCGCCTTCGATGGCTTTGGAACGGTGTTCGTCGGATGAAAGCGGAACGAATACATTGATGACCTCATTGGTCAATATCTGTATCCTGACGGACTGCTTCTCGTAGTGCAATATGACGGTCTGGCCTTTTTGTTCATAGTTCAACAACTTTCCATACATGGCAGTTTCCCTGTCCTTTCCAAAAAAATTTCGTAAATTTTAGTTCATGGTAACTGTATTTTATTAAAAAAGAAAGCGGGTTGCAAGAGGGAATCGGAATAATTTTTCAGCAGGGAGACGCCTGCCCGGCGGCCGTGCCGTAAGGGAGTATCGTGGTCTTCGGAGACACACTTCCGCTCCGCGAAAGAATGCGGCGGAATAGATTTCTCCGCTTGCCTGTCCGCGGGCATTTGTGATAAAATGATACGAAAAGAATCGGAAAGGAATACAAAGCGATGATGCAATCGAGAACTTATAACTGCGGCGAACTGCGCAGTCAGCACATTGGAGAGAAAGTGACGCTGGCGGGGTGGTATGATAATCTGAGAAAAGTGTCCAAAAATCTTGGATTTCTGATTCTCAGGGATTTTTACGGCACAACCCAGATCGTAATCGAAACGGAAGAGATTATGCAGTCTCTTGACGGCGTCAATAACGAATCGACGCTTCAGATCGAGGGAACCGTCAGAGAACGTTCCAACAAAAACCCGAATCTGCCGACCGGCGATATCGAAGTCGTGCCGGAGAAGATCAGCGTGCTCGGCAACTGCCGCTATAATGCGCTGCCTTTTGAAATTAACCGTTCTAAAGAAGCGGACGAAAATCTGCGGTTGAAATACCGCTATCTGGATCTGCGGAACCCGCAGGTGAAGGATAAAATTGTTTTAAGAAGTAAAATTGCCGCGGAACTGCGGAAACGGATGACGGATCTCGGATTTTTAGAGATTACGACGCCGATTCTGACCTGTTCTTCACCGGAAGGGGCGCGGGACTACATCGTGCCGTCCAGAGTCCATCCCGGCAAATTTTATGCGCTGCCGCAGGCGCCGCAGCAGTTTAAGCAGATTCTGATGGCGTCGGGATTTGACCGCTATTTCCAGATCGCGCCCTGTTTCCGTGACGAGGACGCCAGAGCGGACCGTTCTCCCGGCGAGTTTTACCAGCTCGATATGGAGATGGCTTTTGCCGGTCAGGAAGATGTATTTGCGATTATAGAAGAAGTGCTTCCGCCGGTTTTTGAAAAATACGGCGTGTATAAAACCGCTTCCAAACTGCCGTTCACGCGCATTCCCTATCTGGAGGCGATGGAAAAATACGGCTCCGACAAGCCCGATCTGCGCATTGACCTGACGGTGCAGGATGCGACGGACGTCCTGGCGGACTGCGGTTTCGGTCCGTTTGCCGGAAATACGGTCAAGGCGATTGTAGTAGACCGGTTCGGCGCGACGCGGAAAGTAATCGATAAAATCTGTAATGATGTAGAAGTGCAGTCCGGCGAAAAGGCCTACTGGTTCCGGCTGGACGAAAACGGCGAATTTGTCGGCGGCATCAGCAAATTCCTCGTGGAGATCAAAGATAAGGTAGTTGAGAAACTCGGATTAAAACCGGGAGACTTCGTCGGTCTGACTTCCGGTAAAAAGCTGAGAGCCCAGAAAACGGCCGGGGTTCTCCGGAACATGCTGGGCCTTCAATGTGAAGCGCATATGGATAAGGAACGTTATGAGTTCTGCTGGATTGTGGATTTTCCGATGTATGAGATCGGGGAAGAATCCGGTGAACTGGAATTCTGCCATAACCCGTTCTCCATGCCGCAGGGCGGAATGGAAGCGCTGGAGAAACAGGATCCGCTTTCCATCCTGGCGTATCAGTACGACCTCGTCTGCAACGGCGTGGAACTTTCTTCCGGCGCGGTGCGGAACCACGACCCGGAAATTATGGTCAGGGCGTTTCAGTTAGTCGGTCTGGGAGAAGAGGACGTGAAAGCCAAATTCCCGGCAATGTACAACGCTTTCTGCTACGGAGCGCCGCCGCATGCGGGCATCGCGCCCGGCGTGGACAGAATGATCATGTTGATAACCGGGGAAGACAGCATCCGGGAAATTATTCCGTTCCCGATGAACAAAAGCGCAATGGATGTGATGATGAACGCTCCTTCGGCGGTGGAACCGAAGCAGCTGGATGAGGTGCATATCGCGCTGAAGGCGGAAGCGGAGTCAGGGGAGTAGATCATCGGAAGCAGCTTCTTCGATGGACAGCCGGATATTCGTGCTGTAAATGATTTGATTTTTGTTTTCGTCTGCGTGCCCGCGGCACGCGGACGGATCAGCGGACAGCGGCATGGTTTTGCCGCTGTCGTCTTTTTTCAGCAGACAGGTATGTAACCGGTACGTCTTATTGCAAAGTTTCACTTCTTTCCGTGCGAACTGCCTGACTCTTTCGACAATGTTCCCGTAGGGCCTTAAACTATTGCGGAGCTTACTCAGAGTGAGGGAATTGGCAGTTTCGTTTTCGCGGTATATTTTGTCATACATTTCGGCTACGGCTTCGAATTTGGCGGTATCGAAATTTCTGGTGACAATACCAATGTTTTCTGTTTCGGAATAGTCGGCGTCATATAATGCGATGACGGCGTTTTTGCTTTTCAGGGTGTCTTCCAGCTGTTCCAAAAAATCCCGGATTTCTTTCAGTGGGGTTATCATGGCATTTTCCAGCAGCAGATTGTCGCTGAAAGCGGAGATATTGCTTTTAACGTCAAAAATAAAAGAAAAGATTCGTTTCTCCCGTTCATCAACGATCAGAATCAAAACATCCGCGGTTTTGCAGCCTCTTTTTACTACAAGAGGATTCCTGTATTCGTTTGCATAGACGGCGTACTGTCCGTTTTCTAATTGAAAATGAAGGAAAACAATCTCTTTATGATGCTCATGCTCTTCTGTAAACCGAATGGTGGTATTTTCATCAATGCGGTACAAAACGTTGTTAGAACACTTTTCCGGGTCGTATTTATCAAATCTGATCTCTACCACCGTTCAGACCCTCCTCTATCAGTGTGGCTTCGTTGAACAGTTTCAGGGCCGTTTCCGTAAAAAGGTCGAAGGCAAAGCCCTTTTCGGGGTCGCCCTTGATCTGCTTTACAACGCTCTTTCCATGGGACTGTCTTACAAATTCATAAACATACAGATCGTTTACATCGATGAGGTCCGCTTCCTCAAGCCCCAGTCTGTCAAGCATATCCGGGGAAATACGTTCCGGGTAATTGGCGGATATGACGTAAAGATTGTTGAGTCTGGAAACAAAGGTATCGCTGTGGGTGCTTAAAATGAAGCTCATGCCGCGCTTTCTGATGCGGTTTAAAAACCGGACCAGTTCCGTCTGTTTTTCAGGATGCAGGCTGGCCTCGATTTCATCGATGATCAACTGCCTGTAACAATTTTCACTGATCAGCGCCAGTTCTATGGGCGTAACTTCATTCACCATGGAGGAGGCGAGAAACAAGGGAATGTTTTCTTTTTCATTCCGTGGAGAATAGGTGAGATTTCCATGCTGTCCGTAATCGATATGCCCTTCAATCACATGCCGTTCAAAAAAAGGCAGTTCTTTTTCCAGCCTTCTTGTGAAGTTCCCATATTCCGAAAAGGTCTGAAGAAACCGGAGAAACTCATAGACCGGTAAGGTCAGATCGCGGTTTGGCAGTTCTTTTTTTCTCATGAGAGAAGTTTCGATACCGTAGTTCATGCTCCGGTCAGCCTGATTGGCAAAGAACTCTTTATAAAGCATGAGAAGCCCTGTTCTTGAGGCGGGCAGAAAAAGACCGTCCATCCGAAGTATAAAGGATAACAGCATTTTGAAGAAGTTCATGCTGACTGCCTGGTCGGTGCCTGAACTGACGCGGGCATAAACATATTGTCTTTGGTGCGTATCCCGATTATGCCGGGACAAAATATATATCATGGTACTGCCGGGTAATTCTGATAATGCACGGGTAAGCACTTCTTCTACATCGCTATCCAGAAAGAACGATATTTTATGCAGCTGTTCCAGCGTATAAACGGCATCGACCAGATAGTCACAATGATCATCCGGTATCAGTTCTATATATAAATTGCCGATGGGAATCTCCTTTCCGAAGATTCGTCTTACAATATTTTCCTTTTCTTCCCGGAGTCTTCTGTTGATGGATGCCGTGAAAAGCTCCATGGTATGAGCATTTATGCGGTATACTTCATGAATATTCTGTTTTTCGTCCGCCGTCCGGGGCGGCGTTTCCCGGCAGGCCAGAATAATTTCCATGGGCTCGCCGTCCAGAAGGCTGTCCCAGGTTTTGTTCATTCCCTGGATTAACTGCATCAGAAAAGTTTTGCCGCTGTTATTCGGGCCGACCAGTACTGCGTATTGATTGATGCACACTTTTGCGCTCTGTATGTTCACGAAGTTTTCAACGCCTAACCATAATTCCATAATCTGTCTCCCTGCACATAACGATTTAAAAAATAGTATATCTTCTTTTATTATAATAATCAATCAGTATTTGCCCGCATTTTCGGGTTCGCTTCCGCTTCGGATTTCCATCCCGGGATTTCTTCCTCAATTCTCCCGCATTTCCCGGTACTTCCGCGGCGAACACCCATACTTTTCCCGAAACTTCCTATAAAAATAACTGCTGTTATCATAACCGATATTTTCCATGACCGCATCCACGGTCAGAGGCGTCTGGGAAAGCAGATAGGCGGCCTGCTGTAATTTCCGCTGCTGTAACAGTTCCTTGAAATTGGAATCCGTATGTTTTTTTAACAGGCGGCTGATATGATAGGCGGGCTGTTTCATTTCTGCCGCGATTTCCGTTAAGGAGCCGTTTTTATAATGCGTTTCGATATATTTTAACACGGAAAAGACGAGCGTCTGTTCGTACTGGTCCGGGTCATCCTGATTGATGGCATCTGCAAACATGGACAGATTCAGGAAAAGAAGCCCCATCGTTGTCTGGTTGACGGTGTTTGTCCCGGATTTTTTATGTAAAAGCGTCCAGATCATGTTTTCGATCAGGTTCTGAACGGGAAGGATGTCTTTTGCCCGGAAATGAAGATAGCTGGCCTGTGAAGAATCCCGCGACAGGACGGAAATCAGGAAATCATGCAGGATATTTTCCTTTTCGATCATGGAAAAGGCGCGGTCGAAAAATTCCGGAAGAATGATGAAATTGACAGCAATGTCGTTTTCTCCGGCGGGTAAAATTTCCTGTGTGGCATTCTGGTTCAGAAACAAGAGGTCGCCTTCCTGTAAGAGGATGCGCTCGCGGCCGTTGACGATATGGGTGGTGCTTCCGCCGCACATATAGACCATTTCCACGTAATTGTGACTATGCTTTGGAAAATGGACAAAGCGGGTGTGCGGGCGGATTTCGATCAGCCGTCCTTTCTGCAGAAGTTTTCCGCTGTCGATCACAAAACCGTGGCCGGAAGTATACAGTTCTTTCCGGACATTCTGCCAGCCGTTTAAAATGGCCCGTTCTTCTTCCGTGATTTTCCGAAGCTGTTCCAGTAATTCCCGCTGCATGGCAGGTCTCCTTTCGCGGCCGTAAGCGCGGGACATACGCCGTCCCGTCCATGAGGCTTTTTCCGTGTTGCCCGGCCTTTTTATATTGTAGCATAGTCCGGTGCGGCGGCGCCAGATATTCCGCCGTATAAATTTGCAAATAAGGTCCCTTTTTTTACAGAATAAAGACCTTTCCATGCAGGCGGCGATGCACTATAATAATGAAGTAGAACGGACATGATGTTACGGAAAAGAAGAAGCGGATAAACAGAAAAAGAAAAGGAGAACGAACATGACACAACAGGAAAGGTACATGGCAGCAAAAGAAAAGTATGCGGCAGTCGGCGTGGATACCGATGCGGCGATCGCGGCACTGAAAGAGATTCCCGTTTCCCTCCATTGCTGGCAGGGGGACGATGTGACCGGATTTGATCATGACGGCCCGTTGACAGGAGGAATCCAGACGACCGGAGACTATCCCGGAAAGGCGGCGACGCCGGAACAGTTAATGCAGGATATGGCGAAAGCGCTGGAACTGATGCCGGGAAAGAAAAAACTGAACCTGCACGCGAGCTATGCGATTTTTGAAGAAGGGGAGTACGTGGACCGCGACAAGATCGAGCCGAAACATTTTGCAAAGTGGGTATCGTTTGCAAAAGAAAGAAACATGGGCATCGACTTTAACCCCACTTTCTTTTCACACGACAAGGTCAAAGACGGTCTGACGCTTTCGAGTCCCGACGAGGAGACGAGAAAATTCTGGATTGAGCACGGAAAGGCATGTATCCGCATTTCCGAGTATTTTGCGAAAGAAACGGGCGTTCCCTGCGTAATGAATATCTGGACGGGAGACGGTTATAAGGATATCCCGGCCGACCGTATGGGCCCCAGAATGCGCTATAAAGAATCCATTGAGCAGATTTTGTCGGAGCCTTTCGATAAAAATCTGGTAAAACCCTGCGTGGAATCCAAAGTATTCGGCATCGGCGTGGAATCTTACACGGCCGGAAGCGCGGAGTTTACGCTTTCTTTTGCGGCTTCCCATGAAGGGTGCCTGCCTCTGATGGATAACGGACACTACCATCCGACGGAAGTCGTATCGGATAAAATACCGGCGCTTTTGTGCTTTTTCCCGGAAATTGCGCTCCATATTACCAGACCGGTGCGCTGGGACAGCGATCATGTTGTCCTTTTCGACGACGAAACAAAAGAGATGGCAAAAGAGATTGTCAGAAACGAAGCGCTCGGCCGCGTTTATATGGCGCTCGATTATTTTGACGCGGGCATTAACCGGATTTCCGCATGGACGGTCGGTTTCCGCAGCTGGCAGAAAGCGCTGCTGAATGCCCTGTGCACGCCGAATCAGGAGCTGAAAAAGTTACAGGATGAGAACCGCATGACGGAACTGATGGTATGGCAGGAAGAGATCAAGACATTCCCGTTTGGCGACGTATGGGAAGAATATTGCAGACAGTGCGGCGTGACGGCGGATAAGAGCTGGTTTGAAGATATTCGCCGGTATGAGGAGGAAGTATTGCTGAAAAGATAGGAGACGGGACGGTTCCGCTTTGGGGACTGACCGCTGAAATCTGCGGAAGATATTTACGGGGAGCCTTCGGGCTCCCTGTTTTATTTTTCAGCGGAAAATTATGTCGGAAAATGACGCTGTATTTTATATCGTATAATCTCTTGAAATTCTTCGTAAGGATGTGTAAAATATACAGAAGTATTTTGAATGAATGCCCGCGGAAACGGGCAGGGAGGTATCTACATGACTTTTGATCTGAAAAAAGACGGAAGGCGCATTATCGTGATCTGCGCCGCCTCGGTTATGATGGCGGTCAATACGAAAACGTTTATCCGGACCGGCGGCCTGTATCCGGGCGGCGTGATGGGACTGACGATTCTGATTCAGGCCATTTTCGAGAACTTTTTTAATATACAGATTCCCTTTTCCGTAGTCAATCTGCTGCTGAATCTGCTCCCCATTTACATTGGGTTCCGCTTTATCGGTAAAAAATTCACATTATATTCCTGCCTGATGATCGTATTAAGCAGTATTTTAACCGATCTCATACCGGCGAACGTCATCACATACGATACTCTGCTGATCAGTATTTTCGGCGGCATTATCAGCGGCTGTGCCATCAGTCTGTGCCTGATGATGAATGCGACGACGGGCGGAACGGATTTTCTGGCGATCTATCTTTCGGAGAAAAAGGGCGTGGATTCCTGGAACCTGGTGCTTGGCATCAATGCCGTTATTATTTCGCTGGCGGGCCTCTTGTTCGGGTGGGACAAGGCGCTGTATTCCATTATCTTCCAGTATGCCTCCACACAGATTTTACAGATGTTATATAAAAGGTATCAAAAACAGACGTTATTTATCGTTACCAATAAGCCGGAAGACATTTGTACCGCGATCAATACGGTCAGTAAACACGGCGCGACGATTTTGCGGGGAGAAGGCTCCTATGAGCACTGTGAACGGGATATTGTGTATTCCGTAGTTTCCAAAGAAGAGAGCAAGGCCGTTATCCGGGCCGTAAAAGAGGCAGATGCGGGCGCATTTATCAATGCGCTCAGGACGGAAGAACTGGCAGGCCGGTTTTATCAGAGACCGAACGAATAGCATGAAGACAGAAAAAACGCGCCGGAACGGCAAAGCCGCAGACGGGGCGGCGGCAGGCCTGAAGGATTAGTATTATAGAGGAACAAGCATGGAAAAAATTACAAATGAGCAGGTGGAAGCGGCCTGGAAAGTATATCATAAGGCATTTCTGGAAATACCGTATGCCAGAGAAAGGAAGTTTATCAAAAGCTGCGAGCATAATATCAAACAGCTCGAGCGCCGCATTGCAAGGAAAAAGAAGCTGGAAGCGCACCAGATACTGAACGATATGGGAGAGCTGCATAAGCGGGCGGCGGAAATCGGCTACACGGTTTCAAACAGAGACCATAAACTGGTCAATTTTTACAAACATGTCCTGAAAAAACTGATACGGCTGGACTTATCGTTCTTGCAGATGATGGCGCCGTCGTCATCTTTTGCGGAAATTCTGAAAATGGAAGAAATCCGGTTTCTGCTTTGCGAAAAGTCTCTGTACGAAATTTATAAAGACGATTATATGCAGTTTATGGTGGGCCAGCGGATCGAAGAGCTGATGGAAGCGGAACCGGAAAAACAGTATCCGGAGGCGCGCAGCATGCGCAGGCATTTTATTCTGCATATCGGGCCGACCAACAGCGGCAAGACTTATCAGGCCCTGCAGCGGCTGAAACAGGCTTATCAGGGAATTTATCTGGGACCTCTGCGGCTCCTTGCGCTGGAAGTCTATGATACGATGACTGCGGCGGGGATTCCCTGCAATATGATCACGGGAGAAGAGAAAATTGTGACGCCGGGAGCCTTTTGCCAGGCATCTACCATAGAGATTCTGGACCTGAAGGAAATTTATGACATTGCTGTCATTGACGAAGCGCAGATGCTCGATGATGAAAACAGGGGAAGCTGCTGGACGAGGGCGATTCTCGGAATCCGGGCGGAAGAGATTCATATCTGCGCATCTCCGATTGCGGAAAAGCTGCTCGTAAAGATGATCAGACGCTGCGGTGATACGTATGATCTGGTACATCATGAACGGAACACGGAACTGGAGTTTCTGCCGGACAGATATGATATGGGAAAAGATGTGGAAAAAGGCGACGCGCTGATTACTTTTTCCAAGAAGAACGTGCTTGCGATTGCGGCCGCTCTGGAAGCGAAAGGAATAAAAGCAAGTGTTATTTATGGAAATCTGCCTCCGAAAACAAGGCGGGAACAGGTGCATCTCTTTGTGGAAGGGTTTAACGAGGTCGTCGTAGCGACGGATGCCATCGGGATGGGCGTCAATCTGCCGATTCGGAGAATAGTATTCATGAATACGATTAAATTCGACGGGACGGCCAAACGGCGTATCCGCGCCGAAGAAATACGGCAGATCGCGGGAAGGGCCGGGCGCTATGGATTCTATAACACTGGTTATGTACAGTCGGTGGTGGATATGGGATACGTCGGCAAAAAGATGCAGGAACCCTTTCATCCGATGAAAAAAGCGAGAATCGGCTTCCCGGAAGTGCTGCTCGATATCAATATGGAGCTGGATGAGATCATTGAAATCTGGGAAAACGCGGGGGGCACGGAATTATACGACAAGATCTCCATGTCGGAGAGCGTCAGAAAATACCGCTATCTGAAAAGCTACCGGAAGGCGTCCGGCTGCATGAAGGATAAGAAACTGCTTCTTTCCCTGATTACCTGTCCTTTCGATATCGGGGATAAGGACGTGCTGAAACAGTGGCTGAAATACTGCGAAAACCCGATGGAGGAAAAGGACTGTCCGCCCTATCCGAAAGACGCTTCCCTGGAAACGCTGGAAAGCTATTACAAGAAGCTGGATTTATACAGCCAGTTTGCGGGAAGGGCCAACTGGGTTATCGACAGAGAAGCGCTTGAGGTGAACAGAGAGGCGGCACAGCGGGCGATCGGCGTGTTTCTGAAGGAGAATAAACGGCAGTTTGAGAAAAAATGCCAGATTTGCGGAAAGCCTCTGCTCTGGGATTATCCGTACCGGATCTGTGAAGACTGTTTTATGGCGGAAGATATCGACGAAGAGGATATATAACGGGAGAACCTCTATGGTCAGGACTTATGTGGTAAATATCGGGCGGTTTGAAGAGGAGACGGCCTATCGGGAGGCGCTTTCGGTCGTTTCCGAATACAGGCGGCATAAGATCGCTGCTTTAAAGCATGAAAAAGAGAAAAAAAGAAGCCTGGGCGCCGCGTTTGCGCTCAATGCGGCGCTGGCATGTCATGGGCTTTGCGAGAAAGATATGGAATATGTCCTGGGCAGTCAGGGAAAGCCGGCGCTGCGCGGTTACCCGGAACTGCATTTTTCCCTGTCCCATGCCGGGGATTATGCCGTATGCAGCATGGGAGAGCGGGAAACGGGCTGTGACATCGAGCGGGTGCGGCCGGGTAAGATGCGCGTAGCCGATCGCTTTTATACGGAAGAAGAGAAGGACTGGCTCTATCGGGCCAAAGAACCAAAAGAGCGGGAAAGCCGGATGTTCCGGCTCTGGACGATGAAAGAGAGTTTTTTAAAAGTAACGGGCCGCGGAATGTCTCTTTCCATGCGGGATTTTACGGCATTGCCCGAAAAGGGCGGCATGGGAAGCGTAAAACATTCGATAAATAACATATGCTATTATCTAAAGGAATACGATCTGCCCGCGGTATTCGGGGAGACGGAGCGGTATCGGATCTGCGTCTGTCAGGAGGCAGCGGAATCCGGGCAGCCTGCTTTTGGGGAAGAGCCGTATTTTGCGCAGGAGCCGGAGGCTGTTTTCTGAGAATGTTCTTTGACCGCATATTTTTTTACACATCTGCACATACTGTCTGGCAAAAAGGAGAGTGAAGCAGATGTTGGGAAAACAGAGCATTCAGTTTCAAAATCCCCCCTGTATCATAAACAGCGGTTCTATTGTGGGAAGCAAAGAAGGACAGGGGCCGATGGGCAAACTGTTCGATAAAGTCGGCTATGACGATATGTTCGGCGCGAAAACATGGGAAGAGGCGGAAAGTGCGCTGCAAAGAGAGGCCCTTCAGATTATGCTGGAAAAAGAAAAGCTGAAAAAGGAAGATTTACAGCTTATTTTTGCGGGCGATCTGCTGGGACAGTCCATTGCGAGCAGCTTCGGCCTTTCTTCGTTTCATACGCCGCACATCGGCTTATACGGCGCGTGTTCGACCTGCGGCCTGTCCATCAGCGTATGCAGCATGGCCGTTGCGGGCGGTTTCGTGGACCGGGCGGCCTGTGTCACGTCGAGCCATTTTGCCAGTGCGGAAAAAGAGTTCCGGTTCCCCCTTTCCTACGGGAATCAGCGTCCGCTTTCCGCAACCTGGACCGTTACGGGAAGCGCCGCGTTTCTGGTGGCTTCCGACTGCGCCGGGAAAGCAAAAGCAAAAATAACAGGTGTTACATTTGGGAAAATCATGGATTACGGCATTAAAGATTCGATGAATATGGGGGCATGTATGGCCCCTGCCGCTGGTAGAATAGGACCATATCAAGTAAATGGCGAAACGCTGAGCTGACCTTTGGTTCTACACAAACCTGAAAAATGAATATTTTAGCGGTTTTGCTGATTATGGTAAAAGAGGACATTTCTTAATAACAGGAGTGTCTTTTTTGTGTCAAAATACGCCTTTTTCGGAATTGTGTGTTTGTTCAAAATCGGTTAAAATTGCATTAACAAATCCAAATTTGATAAAGAACTTCCGGTATGCGAAGTCAGATATTACTCAGGATAACGAAATTAAAATACCAGGAGGAACACTGTAACAATGGGAGTTATGGAAAATATCATTGATGAATATTACTATTATAGTAAATGGGTGCTTGGGACCGGTATTTTGGTCTTTGCCGCTGTTATTCTTATCGGGATTTATATTTTCAGAAAAAATCTGAGATATACCTGCAATAAATTAGCCTATAAGGTTATTTACGGCGCAGTCATCTCCATAATTGGCGAATTGCTTTGTCTGGCCGGATTGGCGTTGGAAATAGAGTATGTCTATTTTAATGTAACAGCGTTCCTGTTTATCGCCGGAGGTATTCTTATATATGGTATACTATCGGGCCTTATGTTTAAGCAGATTATTTTGCCAACGATGCAATGCTGCCAATATATGCAAATCGCGGTATGCCTCGAGCTGTTTTTACTGGCGGCTGCACGACATTTGGAGCCTTTGGAATGGTTTGCGGGAACTTGCGGCGTCGTTGCTATGGAAATGTCAGTTCTGCTGCTCACAAAACTGTTGGAAACTCAGAAACAAAAGAAAGTAAAAGAAAAAAATAAAGCAGACGGTTATCCGAACTCTGATTTATTTCCAACCAGACAGAAACAGTTGGAAAAATTTATTGCGTTACTGGAGCATCTGGAACAGGAACCATACGCAATCATGATTTCCGGGGAGTGGGGAAGTGGAAAAACAAGCTTTGTAAAGAAGCTGGAAGAAAAACTGGAAACAAAAAACTTTATATGGGTTAATGCAGGAAGTGAAAAAACGGTTACCGAAATCATGTCGGAAATTTCAGCTGAAATTGTGGACATATTAAGAAAGAACAATGTTTTTCTGGAACATAAGGATTTGATTAAAAAGTATTTCCTGGCATTTTCGGATTTGTTTGATGACACGGCTTTAAAGCCGTTGAGAAAGATTTCCACAGCTTTCATGGACGGTAAGGGTATTGACGACAGAGATTATCTGAACAATAAATTGGACTGTTTAAATAAAACCATTTATTTGATCATAGATGATTTAGACCGATGCGATGAGGAATATCAGGCAAAGATGTTTAAAGTTATACGAGAGAGCATGGAGCTTCATCACTGCAAAACAATATTTCTTGTCGATAAGAATAAGTTTCTGAAAGCAAGGAAAGGCACCAAATATACTGAGAAATATGGCCCTGATTATCTCGAAAAATATGTCAGCTACACGTTGGAGCTATGTGAGGTGGAGTATCAGGAAATTATAGAATATTTTATAGAGGATATCTGGCAGGATGCGTTTATTCGTGGCATGAATGCCGTTCTCCTGAAAAACAGAACCGTAAAGCAGATCAGGGAAATGATTATCAGATTTCCGTATAATCTCATAGAGAGACTGGAAAACGAAATAGCAAAGGAGATGAATCTTCTTCAGAATAAGAAAAATGAAGAGTTGTTAAAAGGAAAAGAAAAGATTGATGAAATCCAACAGGCGATAAGCCGGGTTAAAAAGGACATTACAATATCCAGAAAAGTTCTGAATTACTTAAAGGGAATCAAAAGGAATGTAGAAACATTGAATGGGGGAATAGGAACCATCAGCGGAGAGTTTCTGAAAGAGGACTGGTTCAGGTCAATTATCGCGGTACAGTATCTTAAAAATTTTATGCCGGAAATGTATAATGAGATTAAAATGCACAGAGATATTTTCGAATTTTTCCGAAAATATAAAGGTTATGTTGTAGATAAAATTTTTGGTTTGAAATATAGATTGATGTTTCACGAGGAGAAAAAGGAGGCCATATTCAATCGCATTATATATGAAATAGATGTAATCGATTTTTCACAGGTTCAGACAAATGACGAAAAGTATCTTTCTGAATTACACAGCAATGAATATGTTACTGAACATATCGGAGAATATATTAGAATTGCGCAAAGTTATGATGATTTGAAAAAAATTCTGCAAATATATGCAGGAGGGGAATGGGATGACAGTAGCAAAGAAAATTTTATTGAGAAGATTTTTGAAACCTTAACGCAGCAGTCAAGCCCCTTTAAGGCTGATACAGAAGATTTTTTACTCTTTTCTAAACAACTTGTTGACGGTCTTTTGCAGAAAGGACTTTCGGATAAAGGGAAAACATTATGTGTCAGAAAAGGCAGGTTGGTTATTGAAAGAGCAATGGTGGATAATGCAAGGTTATTTACTGATGCTTTATCTATTATGTTTTCGGTAAATGTGATTCATGATGCGTGGGAGGGATTATCGGTTTCGAACATAGATGAGTTTTATAATGAGCTTGATATAATCAATAAAAGATCCGGATACGAAGGCCTCGAAGAAGAGGTAAATAAGCTGCAGCGTATAAAAACATATTTTGGGAATCTGGAAAAGGAATTAAAAAATGAAAAGTACCATAGAATTAAATTTACAGCAGATGATTTATTTTCTGTCATTAAAATCGTTTTTGCCATCTGTGAATTTTGGGATGATATAGAATATACAATCAATGACAGAGAGAAAGACGAATATAGCTTAGTGTTAAAAAAATATTTTATTTCAGAGGAAGGATGTGGACTTCGCGAAAGGTCATTTCATGATGTTTCTGATTGGCTGGAAGCGTTGCAGGCTTTGAAGTTATTTTATTTATCCAAAGAAAGGCACTATGAATCGGATTATTCTGTGCCGCTATCGGAACTGGCAAAGCGGGCCGTTGTACAATATGAAGTGAATCCCCAATGGCTTGGGAATAAGAAAAAAGAAATCGCCAAGCTTCTGTTGGAGCTTGCGGAACTTGTCGGCAGACCGGACAAGTCATCCGGTTATAATGAAAAAGATACCATCATAAAAATTTCAATATATGCCTACAAATTCAATTCGTATTATGAGATGGAAGAAATAGAAAGAAGGAAAAAACAACAAGAAAGTTAAAACAAAACAACAGCAACAAGGCAGAGACCAGTCCCTAGCGGTTCCCACAATTTTGGGAGCCGCTTCTGGTTAATGTATATGTTCATCATAAAAATCCAAAAAATCCCCGAACAGCTCTAAATCCAACGAATTACACCATTTTTCCCTGTCAAGGTTTTGATATATATAATTGGCTTTATCTTCCGAAAACCGTTCCCCGTTTTCCTCCGTGTTATAGTCAAGCGTCTTGAGCCATTCATCAAAGTCTGCATTAAACTCATTGCGGTATGTGTCGTCATTGAAATAGTTATGTCCCTTGTTCTCAAGAGGAATAAAGGTGAATCGAGAATCGTCCCTGTACTTTTCATAATAAATGTCATAGCCGTATTCGGCCGGAACAACTTCATCATCAAAGCTATGCACAATCATGACAGCGGCATTGCTTTCTGAGAAGCCGTCCAACGCAGTATTTGAGGCATACCCGCCATATTGAATCATCTCATGCAGCTTCACAAACGGTAACATCAGATAAATACCGTTTCCGATCAGTTTTTTCCCTTCTGCCTCAAACAAATTCGGTGAAGCGTTAAAACCCGAACACGCTATAACGGCTTTTACCTCGGGGTGGTATGTAAGCACGCTACAGACACCGTAGCCGCCCCAGCTATGCCCGAATAAAACAATTGGCAGATTTGGGAATTTTCCGCTTTCTTCCACAAATGTGATTGCATAGTCAAGGTCTATTACTCCCTGTGGAAGCCCTCCGACTCCCTCACCCTCGCTTTCATCGTTTCCCGTAGCGTCATAGGAGAAAACATAATATCCATGACAGGCAAAATAATTCACACAATCCATATAGGAATTATGTCCGCCTCCGCCGAAGCCATGCGCCATGACGACGATACCACGCTGATTTTCTCCCGAACTATACATATATCCCGCCAGTTTCTGTCCCTCATTGGAACTGAATTCATATTCCGTGCGATGCAATCCGTCAAAGTCATCAACATAGAACATAAGCGGCTCATAGCTTTCAAACCGCTGGTTAAAATTTTCGTTATATACCATTACGGATAATGCCCAATCGCCGGCAATGATCAGTACAGCCACGATAGCTGATACAATTAAGAGAATCTTTTTCTTTTTAGATTTCGGTTTCATTTCTTCATATCCTTTTCGACTGATTGTTGTGTCAGAAAATTTCGATCTGCCGTTATTATACACCAGTTTCCTCTAAGAAGAAATAAATATTTACACTTTGTGCCTGCGTAATATGCCATGCTTTGTAATGTCAAAGATGATCGGTCTCGTTGTCTGTATTGCCGGATATTTTTTGCAGACTGTTTTTATGTATATGGTTTTTCTGATACGCAACAAATTTCCCGGAATAAAAATTCCCAAATATGGGATAAATAGGATAGATGTGAGGTGATTTTTTGGGTAGAAAAGAAGTCTTAACGGATTCGCCGGCGATTCCGTTTCAGAAAACTCTGACATATCTTTCACAAGTGGATAATCCATACTCTTTTAATATGGAAGGATATCATGTGGAATTGGAATGGGTGAATACGGACATTACGCTGCAAAAACGGCTGGAAAAACTTTTTGCTTCGATTTAGCCTGAAAACTGCAGTCAGAATTTACCAGGAGAGATTTTTCAATCATATTGAAACGGCAAACGATGGTGTGCTATAATCAAACCGTGTAGAACGTTAGCTTAGTGCGCCATTCATAATGAATGGAGGTTATACTATGTTGACGGTAAATAATGTTCCAATGAAGAAGCGCAGGCAGGCTGGCAAAAACGAAATTTGGCAGGCTGCTCTTTATGTGCGTTTATCCAGAGAAGATGGAGATAAGGAAGAAAGTGACAGTGTAATAAACCAGAAAGAGTTATTACAGCAGTATGCGGCTTTAGAACCGGATATTATCGTTCATGATGTGTATATGGATGACGGCTGGAGCGGAACAAATTTTGAAAGACCGGAATTTATCCGTATGATGTCAGATATTCGGAATGGGGAAGTGGATTGCGTCATTGTTAAGGATTTATCCCGGTTTGGCCGTAATTATATTGACGTTGGGCAGTACATTGAGAAGATTTTTCCGCTTATGAATATCCGATTTATATCCGTAACGGATAATCTGGACAGTGTAAAGAATCCCCAGACCATGAACAATATTATTGTTCCTTTTAAGAATCTGATTAATGATGAATACTGCAGGGATATATCGAATAAAGTGAGAAGCTCATTGGACATGAAGCGGAAACAGGGGAAACATATAGGTTCTTTTGCCTGTTATGGATATAAAAAAGACCCCGATGATCATAACCATCTTGTAATCGATGATGAGGCGGCAGAAATAGTAAGGGATATATTCAGGTGGTATATTTCCGGTATGAGCATACTTTCAATCGCACGGAAATTGAATGGAATGGGAATACCAAATCCGTCTGATTATAAGAAAATGCAGGGACTGCATTATAAAAACAGGTATGAAAACATAAGCGGCGGCAAATGGCCGGACAGTTCTGTCAGACGTATTCTGGGTAATCAGATGTATATAGGAAATCTGGTGCAGGGTGTTCTGAAAGTGAAAAGCTACAAGGTACAAGTTACGCAGAGGCAGGAAAAGGATGAATGGATTATCGTAGAAAATACGCACGAACCAATTATCGGGAAAGAAGATTTTGAGACAGTACAGGAGCTGCTGGCGAGAAATACAAGAAAAGCGCCGGCAATGACAAAGGTGTATTTGTTTTCCGGATTTATGAAATGCGGGGACTGCGGCAGAAGTATGGTGCGGAAAGAACATCATCATGACTATGGCGATTATACTTATTATGTCTGCAAAACACATACCAAAATAGATAAGACTGCCTGCAGTAAGCATACAATAAGGGCGGATAAGCTGGAAAAGATTGTCCTGGCGTCGATTCGGACACAAGTCGCGCTGGCAGTCGATATGGACGAGGCAGTCAGATCGATTAATGCCAATGAAAAGACAAGTAAGGAATCGGCCCGGCTGAATGCGATGTTAGAGCAGGCAAAAAGCGAAGTGGAAAAAGCGGAACTCATGATATGCGATCTGTATCCGGATTGGAAAACGGGTGTTATTTCAAAAGAAGAATACGTGCAATTAAAGAAACGTTTTGAAATACAAAAGGAAAATGCGCAAAATAGAGTCCATGACCTGCAGAAAAAGACAGGAGAATCAGAAAAAGGGCAGGATGGCAGCAATCAGTTTATTAAGAATTTCATGAAATATAGAAACATAGATAAACTGACCAGAGAAGTTGTTGCAGCATTAATCGAGATGATTTATGTTTACGAAGATAAGAAGATTAAGATTGTTTTCAAATATCAGAATCCGTTCAGGGAAGCGATGGAATACATTGAAAACAACCGAAATCTGCTTGAGCGGGAACGGGCGGAGATTATACCGGAAGAATCTGTTGTTGTATATAGCTGATCTGTGATACTATATTTTTAGATAGCAGGTATATTTTGATGGATTTTGAAAGATTGAGGTGATTAAAGTGTTGGCTGTAAAAGGAATATATGAAAATGGAAAAGTAACTTTGGAGGAAACGCCGCAGATAGAGATGTCGGAGGTTGTCGTAGTGTTTCCCGATAATGAATTCAGTAAGATGTCAGGTGAATTAGTATCAGATAAAAAGAGAGCGATTTTCGAGGATTTTTCAGGAAGTATCAACAGGGTAATCGATTTAAAAGCGGAAAGATCAGAGGCATTGGATGAAAAATATAAGAGTGTTGATTGATACAAACGTCATCTTAGATTGGATTATGGTCCGTGAGCCGAATGCAACAAATGCAAAACAGATTATGGAACAATGCCTTTTTGGAAAGGTGCAGGGATATATCGCGGCCCATTCTCTTACCGATATTTTTTATATTCTCAGAAAAGATTATTCGGTGGAAAGACGGAAGCTGCTGCTGCAGCTTCTTTGTGAGGGTATGAATGTTGTTCCGGAGAGTCAACAGATAATTCTGCGGGCATTGCGCCGGAAAGAGTGGCGGGACCTGGAAGATGCTTTACAAATGCAGTGTGCAAAAGAAGCAGGGGTGGAATATATTATTACGCAAAATTTGAAAGATTTTCGCACATCGGAGATAGAAGCGATATGTGAGGAAAAATTCTGTGAGATGCTAAATTCTCTGTGAACATCGTGTTTTGCGTAAAAACATATGTTATTCATAATAAAAAACAGATGTTATGAACAAGGGGAAATTTAGGGAAAAATATATGGTCCTATCTTGACAATGGCCCCTGCCGCCGCCGACTCCATCCGGCAGCACCTGGCGGATTTTGACAGGACGCCGGGCGATTACGATAAGATCATTACCGGAGACCTGGGCTCGGTAGGCCGGCAGCTTCTGTTCGAGCTGTTGTCGAAAGACGGCATTGACATTACCAGACAGCATATGGACTGCGGCATGGAAATTTTCGACAGCGAAAAGCAGAACACCAATGCGGGCGGTTCAGGCTGCGGCTGCTCGGCGGTCATTTTATCGGCCTATATTCTGAAAAAGATTGAAGAGGGCGTCTGGAAAAGGGTGCTTTTTCTGCCGACCGGGGCGCTGTTAAGCAAGACGAGCTTTAACGAAGGACAGACGATACCGGGCATTGCCCACGGAGTGGTGCTGGAAAGCTGCCGGTAAAATTTGGCCGGCAGGCCTTTCGCAAAGCATGGGAAAGGGCATTTATTTTATAAAGAGCATTTATATTTATATATATAGAAGCGATAACAGGCATTTGCGAAACGCATTATTTCAGGACAGCAGTTGTGCAGAACAGACAAATCATAAGCAGGGTGCTGTGTCGCCGCCGGTGTTTGGACGCCGTATTTTGGCGTCTTATGCACCGCTGCCGGCGACAGTGCAGCGAAAGCGTGCCCTGCGGTGATTGTCTGTTTTGTACAACGGAAGCCTTCGAAAATACAGTTTCGCAAATGCCTGATAGAAGCGAGAAGAAACGTCAGATACAAAGGAGAACAGCCATGCCGGCTTTTTTTACGGATTTGCTTGATCATTTTCCGACCGACGTGTTTTTGGAAAAAGTGCGGGTCAGGTATCATTACGATGAATCGGGAACGGAAGAACTGAGAGAAACGGCGCGGGAAATGCTTCCGCTGCTGCAAAAGGAGGCTTTCTGGGAAAGCAGGCCGGCAGGGCCGGGTATCGCCCGGCCTTTTGAAACGCAGGCAAAAGAGCCGGGAGAGGTGCGGTACGAACGGGTCGTCATATCGCTTGGAGCGGGAGTTGATTCTTTACAGGACGATTACAGCGGACAGGGCCGTCTGTCGAAAAGCTATATGCTGGAAGCGCTGGCCGGCGAACTGCTGCTGCAAAGCTATGAGGCTTACAGCCGCTGTATTGCGGAAACGACGGGCTGGCATGCGGCGCGTTATCATTTTCCGGGGGACGGGGCGGCGTATCCGCTGGAGCGGCTGCCGGGACTGCTGGAGGGGCTGACGGAACGCGTCACATGCAATCAGGCTTTCTGCCTTTTGCCGAAAAAAAGCGTCGTTTTCGTGGCGGAGCTGACAAAGGACGCAAACGTGCGGTGTGAGGGAATCTGCGCGGGCTGCGGCAGCAGGGGCTGTGCGTTCAGGACGGCACGGGATGCCGTCTCCGGCGCAGAAGGCCCGTTCCTTTGGCATTAAAAGTTCAGAATGGAGGAAAGATGGAAAATTCCTATCGCTTTTTTGAAAACAGGGACTGCGCCTATTTTCCCTGTCATAAAGGACTGGAGCATTTCAACTGTCTGTTCTGTTACTGTCCTTTTTATTTTGCAGAAAATTGCGGCGGTAATAACAGATGTCCGGGCGCGCCGCGGTACATAGAAATGAACGGAAAGCGCGTCAAAGACTGCACGGACTGCATTTTTCCGCACCGGCCGGAGAATTACGATAACATAATGGCGCTTCTGGCCGAAATGAACCGGGAATGACGAAAGAACGATTGCCGTATGGAGGGAACCGAATGGAACAATTATATACGCGCTGGGGCAGGGCGCTGGACTGTGACCATGTGCTGCAGGAATATCCCCGCCCGCTCTTACAGAGAGAAAGTTATGTAAATCTGAACGGATATTGGGATTATGCTTTTACGAAAAAATGCCGGAAACCGGCAAAATATGACGGCAGGATTCTCGTGCCCTTTTCCCCGGAAAGCGCCTTATCCGGCGTGGGCAGGCAGTTACAACCGGAAGAATATCTGTGGTATCGGAAGAAGCTGTACGTGGATAGGGAAAAACTGCGGGCCGGCTTCCGGCTGATTCTGCATTTCGGGGCGGTGGACCAGGCCTGTCTCGTCCGTGTGAACGGCCGGGAGGCGGGGAGGCATATGGGCGGTTATCTGCCTTTTTCGCTGGATATTACGGCATACTGCCTGGGAGAGGACGGGGCGCCGCCGCAGGCGTCCGGCCCGGAAAAGGAAGGCTGTGACGGTTCCGAAAGCGAGCTTGTGCTCGTCGTGCGGGATTTAAGCGATACTTCCTATCATGCGAGGGGAAAACAGAAGCTGAAACGGGGCGGCATGTTTTATACCGCCCAGAGCGGTATCTGGCAGACCGTCTGGATGGAGTATGTGCCTTCACAGTATGTGAAAGAGCTGCTGACGGAGCCGGTACTGGCCGGTGCGGTGCGTGAAGAAACGGCGGAAACGGGAACATTACGGATAGAATCGGCCCGAAATGCCTCCCGTTCGGATGCGGCATGCGGGAGCGTGCGGATTACGGTATGTTCGGACGCCGAAATGCCGGTACGGGTTCAGATTCGGGAACCGGCGCTGTATCAGGGCGGGTCCGGGGAAAACGGGAACGGGGAGCCGGCCGGCAGCCCGTCCCGGAACATTTTGGCGGAGGCATGCGGCTTTTCCAACCGGGCGCTGGAAATTTCCCTTCCGGTTGTCAGGCCCTGGACATGCGAAATGCCCTATCTGTACTATTTTACGGTTACGATGGGGGAAGATACGGTAGTCAGTTATTTTGCGCTGCGCACTTTTTCCATACAAAAGGATGAAAAAGGGATACCGCGCATCTGCTTAAACGGACGGGTTCAGTTCCAGAACGGCGTGCTCGATCAGGGATACTGGCCGGACGGCCTTTATACGGCGCCTTCCGATTCGGCGTATGTTTTCGATATATCCGAAATGAAGAAGATGGGATTTAACATGCTCAGAAAGCATGTCAAGATCGAACCCCAGCGGTGGTACTACCATTGCGACAGGCTCGGCATGATCGTATGGCAGGACATGGTGAACGGCGGTTCTTATTATAAGCACTGGTTTGTGACCTATGCGGCCACGCTTTTTTCCAGAAAAAGATGGAATATGCGGGATACCTGTCTGTCGCTTTTAGCCCGCGCGGACCGGAAGGGAAGAAGGGAGTTCGTCCGGGAAATGAAGGAGACAATCCGGCTTTTGAAGGGCCATCCAAGCATCGCGGCATGGGTGCTCTTTAACGAAGGGTGGGGACAGTTTTACGCGGAAAAAATAACGGAGGTCGCGAGAGCCTGCGACGACAGCCGCCTCATCGATCAGGCCAGCGGCTGGTTCGACCAGAGCGGCGGCGATATGCAGAGCATTCACCACTATTTTTTCAGCCTGAAATTCGCGCCGGAACAGGAACGCGCCACCGTATTGTCGGAGTTTGGCGGTTATTCCCTGCGCATTCCGGGGCACAGCGCCTGTAAGAAGCTGTACGGATACGGAATCCACAAAGACAGTGCGGGTTTAAACGCCGCCTACGGCGTGCGGATGAAAAAGATGGAAGCGCAGATACCGGACGGCTTATGCGCCGGCGTCTATACGCAGCTTTCCGATGTGGAAGAAGAGGTCAACGGCATTTTTACTTATGACAGGGAGGTTAAAAAAATAGTATGATTTTTGCGCTCTCTGTGCTATATTATTGAATAGAAAATGTCCCCGGCGCGGGTCCTTTGCCGGCGCGGCATCAGATGAGGAACGGCAATGCGCGAAATGGAATTTAAAATGGAACGCCCCGGCCTTTTAAAAGAGGGCGATCATGTTACGGTAACGGAGGGCGTGCTTCCGAGCAATTACTATTATACGATCAACCCGTCTCTTGCGATGTCGGGGAATTTCCCTTTTCCCGAGAGAATGCTGGAGCGGGAAGGCGAGGTTCTCGAAATCATCGAGAATGACCGGGGGTTTTATGTGAAGGTGCGGTTTGAATAGCACAAAACGATACAAAGAAAGGCGGAAAAGATATGTTAAAAAAAGTTGCAACAGACAAGGCGCCGGCGGCGATCGGGCCATATTCACAGGGAATCATTGCGGATAAGATGCTTTTTGCATCCGGACAGATTCCGATCGACCCGGCAAGCGGCGAAATCACCGGGGAAAACATTACACAGCAGGCCGAGCAGGTCATGAAAAACGTGGGCGAAATCTTAAAGGCGGCCGGAACGGGTTATGAAAATGTGGTGAAAACAACCTGTTTTCTTGCGGAGATGGCTGATTTTGCCGCTTTTAACTCGGTTTACGAGAAATATTTCACGGAAAAACCGGCCAGAAGCTGTGTTGCGGTAAAACAGCTTCCGAAAGACGTGCTGTGCGAGGTAGAAGTCATTGCGTACCTCGGATAATGCCGGAAAGGGCGCGGACGCGAAGAAGAACATCGTGCTGATCGGGATGCCTGGCGCGGGCAAGAGCACGGTCGGCGTCGTGCTTGCCAAGCGGCTCGGGCGGCCCTTTGTGGATTCCGATCTGGTCATCCAGGAAAAACAGGGAATGCTGCTTCATGAAATTATCGAAGAAAAGGGATTAAACGGTTTTCTGCGGATAGAAGAAGAGGTCAACGCATCGCTGGCGTTTTCCGGTGCCGTTATCGCCACCGGCGGAAGCGTGGTTTATGGGGAAAGGGCGATGGAGCATCTTGGGCGGACCGGGACGGTCGTCTATCTGCAATTATCGTTTGCGGCGATAGAAAAGCGGCTCGGCGATTTAAACGAGCGCGGCGTCGCGCTGCGGGACGGGCAGAGCTTAGAGTCTCTTTATGAGGAAAGAACGCCTCTTTATGAAAAATATGCGGATATCATACTGCCCTGCGAGAACAAAATGCTGCGGGAAATCGTGGCGGAGATTGCGGGGAAGCTCTGATATATCCGGAAATCGTTTCTGACCGGCGCCGCTCAGGGCGTTTCTTTTCCGGTATATCGGATGAGGATGAATAACCCGTAAAATATTGCAGAAAATAACAGATATCTCTATCGTAAGACAGGGATATCTGTTTTTTTGAATCAAGACAATAAAGCGAGGTTATGCAAATGGATTATGTAAATGCGTTCTGGGTAGGAGGACTGATCTGTGCGCTGGTGCAGATTTTAATGGAAAAAACGAAGATGCTGCCGGGAAGAATCATGGTACTGCTCGTCTGTCTCGGTGCGGTGGTCAGCGCGGTCGGTTTATATGAACCCTTTATGGAATACGCGGGCGCGGGAGCCGGCGTGCCGCTGCTCGGATACGGCAATATCCTGATGAAGGGCGTCAAGGAGGCGATCGACAAGGACGGCTTTATCGGCCTGTTCAAAGGCGGTTTCACAAACGGCGCGGTCGGATGCAGCGCGGCGCTCGTGTTCGCCTATCTGGCGAGTCTGCTCTTTAAACCGAAAATGAAAGGATGAGGGGAATGCCCGGCAAGGGCATTCCTTTTTTATTCTATTAGGAAATTGCCGCAGCAGAAACCATTTCAAGGGAGAATGCGAAGCATTCTTGTAATCGCCGCTGCCGAGCGGCGATTTTTTATACAGGAAATTACGGGTGCGTAAGCGAATTAATTTGTTGACACTTCTCTTTTTTCCTTTTATGATAGAATTATAAGAATTTCTGATTTCAGAGTAACGAAACGAAGGGAGAGAGGGAATATGGCGAAGAACGAACGGGGGGCCGGGAGAAAACCCGCGCTTTCGGCACAGGATGTACAGCTGATCAGAGAACGGCACGAGATGGGAGCGACGGTTACGGCGCTGGCGAAGGAATACGGCATTTCCAGGCAGGTATTGTCCGGGTATCTGAACCAGAATAACGAGCGGGAAAAGGAAAACTATAATACGGCGAAGTCCTGGGAAAGGCTGAATAAGGCTTTTGAGGGGATTGATGCGTCCGAATACGCGATGCGCATGGAGTTCATGTGCGGAGAGGATTGCTGCAGCGTGATACTTGTGAACCGGGAGGAAGAAAAAATTGAGGTCATCGACGAGACGGATGATCTTTTGCACCGGGCTTTCGGCATCAAGGCAAGGCCTGACTGGAAAGATTTTGAACGGTTTCTGGAGAGCCGCTGTTTTCCGCGGACGAGAGAAGATGTGGATCTGATTCTGGAAGAGCTCGGTCTGGAAGAATACGATCCGTTTGCGATCGTTGAACGGACGGGCGGCAGAATGGCGGAAGATCTGCAATGGATTAAAATCAGAAATTATAAAGCGTAAAGGGGGGCATTTTCCATGAGTACAATAGAAATTTCCAAAGAATATGCGGTGAACGGGGCGGAACACTCATCGCTTGGCAGCCAGCTGAAATGGAAGCAGGACGGCTGCTGGTATAAGGCCGACCGGCTCGGATTCGAAAGCCTGGCGGAAGCGGTCGTTTCCCATTTGCTGAAACATTCCAACATCGGTGATTTTGTTCAGTACGATCCGGTTACGATTTCCTGGCGGGAGCGGCAGTATCGGGGATGCCGCAGCCAGGACTTTCGGAAGGAGAAAGAAGAGCTGATATCGGTGGAGCGTCTTTCCCGGAATTTTACGAGTTTCGGACTGGCGGAAACGCTTGGACGGATGGCCGGCGCAAAAGACCGTATTCTGTATACGGTGGAGCTTGTGGAAAATCTGACCGGATTACGGGATTTTGGCGTTTATCTGACGGAACTGTTGGAACTGGATGCTTTCTTTCTAAATGTAGGCCGCCACACGGGCAATATCATGCTGTTATACGACACGGAAAAACAAGAGTACCGTCCGGCGCCTGTTTTTGACATGGCCCGGTCTCTTTTTTCCGATACCAGCAATACCTGTCCGCCGGAGAAGGGTATGGTGGAATGCTATCATGCGATCGTGGCGGAACCGTTTTCCGGTAATTTTGAAGAACAGTTAAAAGCGGCCAATGAGCTGTACGACAGGCATTTGAAATTTGATTTTTCGACAAACGAAATGATCAATTCCGTCCGGGATTTCCTGAACGGCATGGGAAGCGGCAATGCGTATCAGGGTTCGGAAAAAAGAAGAATCGGGGAGATCATCCGTTTCCAGACAAGAAAATACCAGTATATGTTTCTGAAATAATATTTTTTGAAAAATTTTCAAAAAAATGAAGACAGGAAAAAGCCTTTTCCGTTCTAATAAGTGAAGACGTAAAAAACAGAGGGGAGGCGGGGCATATATACGCGGAAGAACAATTAACAGCGCTGATCGATTCTTACCAGAATCTTGTTTTTTCCATTTGTTATAAGATGACAGCGGATTATTTTGCCGCCGAAGACCTGGCACAGGAAACTTTCCTCTCTGCATATGAGCATTTAAAAAATTTCGACGGCGGCAATCCGAAGGCCTGGCTTTGCAGGATCGCGACCAACAAATGTATCGATTATATGTCCCATTCCGGAAGAAAGAGCATTCCCACCGAGGACGTTTATCTGGAAAACAGAATGGAGGCGGATGTGTCGGAATCGCCGGAAGCGGTCTGTATGGAACAGGAAATGAAAGAAATGCTGCTGATGAACTGCGGGCGTCTGAAAAAACCTTACGACGAGATCGCCAAAGCTTATTATTATGACGAGATGGACGTCAGGGAAATCGCCGGAAGCCGCGGCATGAAAGTCAAAACGGTACAGACTCAGATTTATCGGGCGCGCAGTATGCTGAGAAAAATTTACAGAAAGGAGAACAGCGCATGAATGAGGTGAAAAAGGTGAAAAGCAATATCAGGAGTTACGCGGAGTATAAGGATGCGGAACGGACAAAAAACGCCTATCTGTCCGATGAAGCCCTGTATGAACTGATTGCAGCGGCCGAGGCGGAACCGATGATGCGGCCCCCCAAAGGATTTCGGGAAGAAGTCATCGAACGGGTACGCAGGAAAAGGAAACGGACCAGAAACATGTCGTTGTTTTCCTACAGTATGAAGGTGATCGCGGCGACTGCCGCAGCCGTATGCCTTGTCCTGATCGTGCCGGAGAATGTCCGGACGGACAAAAGCGGCGTATCCGGCGAAAGGCTGGAATGGCAGGCCGGAAAACTGCCGGAAGAGAGGGATTCGGAAGAGAACTGGCCGGCGCGGGGGGATTTTCTGAACAGATTCAGCAGTCGTCTTGACGGATTTTGCAGCGCGTTTAACGGAAGATTGAATCAATTAGTTGGAACGGAGGGCCATGATTTATGAGAAAGAAAAAAAATCGTTTTTTATTATTTTGCTTTTCCTTTCTTCCCGGAGCGGGAGAAATGTATTTTGGATTTATGAAGATGGGCATCAGCCTGCTGAGCCTTTTTGCGGTATGCGTTATGGTGACCGGTTATATGCAGATCGGTGTTCTGATGTTCGTGCCGTTTGTCGTCTGGGTGTACAGTTTTTTCCATGCGAATAATTTAGGAGCGCTGAGCGATGAAGAATTTTACAGGATACAGGATGACTATCTCTTCGGATTTGACGGGCGGGTGTTTGCAGCCACCAGAGATTCTGTCATGAGAAAATACAGAAAGGCTCTCGCAATGATTCTGATTCTGCTCGGCATTACGATGTTATGGCAGTCCTTCTGCCGCGTACTGCGCCATATTGTCGGAAGTGACTTTTATTATAAGTATATCAGCCGTTTTACCGGAATTATCAGCAGCGATATACCGAGAGTCATTGTAGCGCTTGTGATTGTCTGGTTTGGCATCAAACTGATACGGGGCAAAAAAGAAGAACTGGACAGACTGGAAGATGAAAGCACAAAGGTGGAAGTTGTCGATTACAGGGAGACGGATAACGGGGAAAACCGGTAGAACAGGAACGGAAGGAGCGTGACGGCAGCAATGAATGAACAAATAAACGGAAAAATAATGGAAGCGCCGGAAATGGACGGCTTATATAAAACGGAAGAAGAGAAGGAAAAGCGCACGCACAGAGTCGGCACGATAACCTGTGGGCTGGTACTCGTTTTTTACGGAATTTTATTCCTTCTCCGGACAGTATTTCCCTTTTTGGAGCTCGGTATGATCTTCGAATTCTGGCCGATCGTCCTTGTTTTGCTCGGTTTGGAAATCCTGATCGGATGCACGGGGAAGCGTGCCCAAATGCGGACTTTTAAATATGATTTCGGCTCCATTTTGATTATTTTGGTGATGATGGGTTTCTCGTTGATTATGGCGGCGGTCGATTACGGCATGTATTACGCAGGCTATTAAAAAAACCGGAGGCATTTTTACTCGTATGCGATTTCCCGCTTGTCTAGGAAACGGGCCATCGCTTTATCCCATAGTTCATCGGCGCTTTTATCCAGCAGAAAGGTGTGGAGAGAAGTGCCGGTGACAAGCGTCAGGCCGTTTTCGTCGTACCGTACCGTCAGGACGAGAGCTTTGATCTGCTGCGGCGTAATGTCCGTGCCGCCGCCCTTCAGAACCGACGGAACATAATCCGGTATGAGATGAAGCACGAACTTAAACGCGGCGGGGGTCCGGCGCCCTTTGATGAGAGAATAGCAGAACGGACGAAGTGTTTTCCACTCGGTGAAATCATAAGGCCGTATTTCTTTATCTTCCCATTCTTCTGTTGTATAATAATCCCTGTTCTGGCGTCCGTCGATCAGAAACGTGTTAAAAGTGCTGACGGAGGCTTCTTCCACAAGAAAAGAATCAAAAGATTCGGAAGTCAGAAATTTACCCATAAACTGTTTGACATTTTTGATCTTGAAAGAAATCATGGCGTGCTCCTTTTTTATGTTGTAACCATATTCTAACCACATTCCGCCCGTGCTTGTCAATCATTTATCTGTACATTCGTGCGGACTTTGCGGCAAGTGCGGAGTCCCGGAATGAACTTTCGCGCTTTTTCCCTGAAATTCGGAAAATCTTGTTTACAGAACATGGCAATCCGTGTTATCATAAGTAGTAATTAAAACCATATGGAATAGTTGCGGAGGCCTTATGAAATACAAGATTGTAGTGGACAGTTGTTGTGAATTACCGGAAGAATATAGTCGCGACGAACGGTTTCAGTTTATCCCGTTAGGACTGGAAGTGGGCGATTATCAGATTCAGGATGATGAGAGTTTTGATCAGGCGGAGTTTCTCGCACAGGTTGCGGTATGCCCAAAATGTCCCAAGTCTTCCTGTCCGTCGCCGGAGAAGTATATGGAGGCTTACCGCACCGAGGCGGAGAATGTTTTTGTAATTACATTGTCCGCACAGCTGAGCGGCAGCTATAACAGCGCGGTGCTCGGGAAGAACCTGCATCATGAACAGTACGGAGACAAGAATATTTTTATCCTCGATTCGGAATCGGCGAGCTGCGGCGAGACGCAGTATGCGCTGAAGGCGATGGAACTCCAGGAGAAAGGGCTTTCTTTTGAAGAAACGGTGAAAGAGCTTGAGGCTTTCCGGGAGAAGATGAAGACTTATTTTATCCTCGATAATCTGGAAACGCTGAGGAAGAACGGCAGACTGACCGGCGTGAAGGCGATGGTGGTATCCACGCTGAACATTAAGCCGATCATGTATGGCGACCACGGCGTTATCAAGCAGAAGAGCCAGTCGGTCGGTATGAAGAAGGCGATCGTAAAGCTGACGGATATTATGGTATCGGAAGTGCCGGACATGAAGGACAGGACGCTGATGATTTCCCATTGCAACTGCCCGGACAGAGCCGCTTTTGTAAAAAAAGAGCTGCTTGCGAAAACGCAGGTCAAAGATATCCTTGTGATGGATACGGCGGGCATCAGCAGTATGTACGCCAACGACGGCGGAATCGTTGTGACGATTTGATGCCGTCTGCTTTATAAAACAGACAGAGAGCTATGGCGCTTTTCCGGGCACCGTGGCTTTTTTTGTATAATAGGAAATTGCCGCAGCAGAAACCATTTCAGGGGAGAATGCGAAGCATTCTTGTAATCGCCGCTGCCGAGCGGCGATTTTTTACTTTACGGGAAACTGCGTCCGGCGGGCAGAAATCCGTTTACAAAAGGGGCTGTTATAAATTGTGTGCATATGTTATAATAAAAATACTTGCCCTTCACGGCTGAGGGTATGCGCATTTATGACAAAAGGGGATATGACGGAAGCACTATGAAAAAGAATAAGAGATTGTTGCAGATGATTCTTTCGATCGCCGTTATGGTAATCATACTGATGGCAGGTATTTTCTACCACATCGATCAGATACGGGAGTCTTTGTGGAACAAGACCGTTTCGGAAATTATGGAAGTAACGTCCCAGGGCGGCCATGCGTTCGAAGTCTATATCGAGAAAGACTTACAGATGCTTACGCGCGTCACGAAAATACTTTCCGAGCGGGTTTCCAGCGACGGAACCGTTATAACGAATACGATAGATGTTTTCGCGGATGACGATATTTATTTTAAGGTCATTGATCTGGAGAATGCCTTTCTTTATACGGGGGAGAGCAGCACGCCGGAAAATCCGGACGCGGAAGAAATGAAGTTCTATGAAGAAATGCCGGACAGCGGATTGATGGAACCTTATGAGGATAAATATACGGGAAACCGCATGATCGGAGCCTGGCAGCGTTTTACGTTTGCGGACGGGACGCAGGGAATCGTTGAAGTCGGCCGGAGCGTATCCGTTGTCGAAGATGAATTTATGCTGTCCTTTTATGGAGATGAGGGCAGCAGTCATATCGTGAACGAAAAGGGCGATGTGCTCATCTGTTCCCAGCATAAAGGCGGCGGCCACGATATCGGTAATATACTGGATGCGCTGCTGCTGGCCGGCAACCCGGAAGACGCGGTGCAGAGCGTGCGTAACAGCATGGACCGAGAAGAAGAAGGCGTCAGCCGGTTCTTTTTCCGGGAAGAAGCCCATGTTTTTGCATATACGCCGGTTGAAGGATCCAACGGATGGTACATTCTTGTCGTGATTCCGGATTCGGTGATTATGAAAAATGCCAATGAAATACTGAAAAGTTCGCAGACGTTTCTGCTTCTGTTTTCGTGTATTTTCATTATGGCAGGGCTGTTTATATATATGGGACAGCTTTCCCACCGTAAACTGATGGAGAAAGAAGGCGACGTCCGGTACAGGGAACAGCTTTTCAGCATTCTTGCCAACAATACAAATGACGTATTTTTAATGTTCCGGACAGATAATTATGCGGTAGAGTATATCAGCCCAAATGTCGAACGGGTGCTTGGGATATCGCAGGAAGAAGCCGGAGCGGATATCGGCGTGCTGGACCGGTTCCAGGTGTGCGACAGGGAAAAAATAAACAGCCAGATCAGAGAATTACAGGAAAACGGCGCCGTTTCCTGTGAATGTGAATGGGTTCATAAAAAGAGCGGAGAACACAGATGGTTCATGGGAACGGTTTACATAACGACTGTAAACGATTCGGAGCGGTATGTGGCCGTTTTGTCGGACCGGACACAGGAAAAGGAGAACCAGAAGACTTTGGCGGAAGCGCTTGACATTGCCAGGGCGGCCAATGAATCCAAAAGCGTTTTCCTGAGCAATATGAGCCATGATATCCGTACGCCCATGAATGCGATTGTGGGATTTTCCGCGCTTATGCAGCGGGATGCGCATAACCCGGATAAGGTGCAGGAGTATACGAGGAAAATTTCATCTTCCAGCCAGCATTTGCTGGGGTTGATCAACGACGTGCTGGATATGAGCAAGATCGAGAGCGGGAAAACCACGCTGAATATTTCGGAGATCAGCCTTGCGGAAGTGGTCGAAGAGCTGATGTCGATGATGCAGTCCCAGGCGAAGGCAAAACAGCAGGATTTCAAAATATATGTGCAGGATATCATCAACGAAGAGGTGCTGGGCGACAGGCTGAGGCTCAATCAGATTCTGATCAATATTATATCCAATGCCTTAAAATATACGCCGGAAGGCGGTAAGGTAGAGATGACCGTCAGCCAGCTTCCCCAGCGCACGAAGAATTTTGCAATTTTCCGTTTTGTCATCAGCGATAACGGAATCGGCATGTCCCCGGAATATCTGAAAACGATTTTCCAGCCGTTCAGCCGTGAGACAACAAGCAAGACGCTGGGCATTCAGGGAACGGGACTGGGCATGGCGATTACGAAAAACCTGGTAGACCTGATGGGCGGTACGATCAGCGTGGAAAGTGAACTCGATAAAGGCAGTACGTTTACGCTCGATCTGGAGCTCCGCATCCAGGAAGAAGAGGTAGATCCGGACTTTTGGAAAAAGCATGGCGTTACAAGACTGCTTGTGGTGGATGACGAAGAATATATCTGTAAGGGCATCCGGTATGTCATGGCGGATACGGGCGTTCAGATCGACTATGCGCCGGGCGGCATTCCGGCGGTCGATATGGCGCAGAAGGCTCTGAATGAGGGCTGCGGCTATGATATGATGCTGATCGACTGGCAGATGCCGGATATCGACGGAATCGAGACCGCGGGCCGCATCCGGAAAATCGTGCCTTCCGATGTGCCGATCATGATATTGTCCGCATATGATCTGAGTGAGGTCGAAGAAGCGGGCATCGAAGCCGGAATTGACGGATTTATGCCAAAACCGTTCTTTTTAAGCAATTTCAGGAATATTGTCGGCAATATAAAATCACGGAATACCGTTAAAACGGAACCGGAAGAAACGGATGATATCCTTTCCGGGAAGTATGTTCTTGCGGCGGAAGACATTGAGCTGAATATGGAAATTCTGACGGAACTGCTGAAGATGGCGGGAGCCGAATGCGAGTGGGCAAAGAACGGAAAAGAAGCGCTTGAGAAGTTCGAACAGTCTGAGCCGGGTCAGTATGATCTGATTCTGATGGATGTCCAGATGCCCGTGATGAACGGATACGATGCGACAAAAGCCATACGGCAGAGCGCGCACCCACAGGCCGGCACCATACCGATTATTGCCATGACGGCCAACGCGTTCTCGGAAGACGTAAAAGACGCCCTCGACGCCGGGATGAACGCCCATGTGGCGAAGCCGATCGATATGGAGCAGCTCAGGGCGGCGGTACGGGAACTGTAAAAGATCAGAAAAACAGAAGCAGATCAGAAAACAGAAGCATAAAAAACGGCATAACCGCATCGGTTATGCCGTTTTCTGCGTTAAATAATCGCGAACTGAATCGGCGAGTATATCAGAATGACGACGATTGCTATCTGGAGAAACAAAATTGCGGGCATTCCGTAGAGAAAATACCAGTGCCTTGTCTTATGGCGAAAAAAGTGCATGCCGGCCGTCGTTCCGAGACTTCCGCCCACGAGAGCGATCACAAACAGCGTGGCTTCGGGAATCCGCCAGGCCCTTTTTCTTGCTTTCCGTTTATCGATTCCCATCATCAGAAATCCTGTCAGGTTGATGATCGCCAGATAAAGAACAATATAGGAGATAACACCCATCGAAACCCTCCGTTTCCGTTCGGTCTGTAAATTCAGCGTTCTTTGGTTCTCAGTTTTTGGAAGCGCCTTCCGCTTCCTGCATTTTCATGGCGCGTACTTTGCTTGCGAGGCCGAACAGATTGATAAAGCCTTCCGCGTCGTGGTGATCGTATAAATCGCCTGTCGTAAAGGAAGCGATGCTTTCATTGTACAGAGAGTACGGAGAAGTCGTTCCGGCCTTGATGATATTGCCTTTGTAAAGTTTGAATTTTACCTCGCCGGTAACGTATTTCTGCGTTGACTCGATGAACGCCTGTACCGCCTCGCGAAGAGGGGTAAACCATTTTCCTTCGTAAACGATCTGTGCAAATTTATTGCCGAGGTCTGCTTTTAACGCGTAAGTGTCGCGGTCGAGAATCAATTCTTCCAGCTGCTGATGCGCTTCGTACAGAATCGTTCCGCCGGGGGTCTCATAGACGCCGCGGGATTTCATGCCGACAACGCGGTTTTCCACGATATCGACGATGCCGATGCCGTGTCTGCCGCCCAGCTCGTTCAGCGCGGCAATGATCTCGGATACTTTCATTTTTTTGCCGTTGACGGATGTGGGAATGCCTTTTTCAAAAGTCATGGTGACATATTCGCCTTCTTCGGGAGCCTTCTCCGGCGTTGTGCCAAGCACCAGTAAATGTTCGAAATTCGGTTCGTTGGCCGGATCTTCCAGTTCCAGGCCTTCGTGGCTGATATGCCATAAGTTGCGGTCACGGCTGTAACTGCTGTCCGCGGAAAAGGGAAGGTTGATGCCGTGCTGGCGGCAGTATTCGATTTCCTCTTCGCGGGAATTTAAAGTCCATTTTTCATTTCTCCACGCTGCGATGATTTTTAAATCGGGAGCGAGCGCCTTTACGGCGAGTTCAAAACGAATCTGATCGTTTCCTTTGCCGGTAGCGCCGTGGCAGATCGCTGTTGCGCCTTCTTTGCGGGCAACTTCCACTAACTTCTTCGCGATAACGGGCCGTGCCATGGAGGTGCCGAGCAGGTATTTGTTTTCATATACGGCATGGGCCTGTACGCAGGGGATGATGAAATCGTCGCAAAATTCATCGGTCAGATCTTCCACATATAATTTGGAAGCGCCGCTGGACAACGCTCTTTCCTCAAGACCGTCAAGCTCTTCGCCCTGTCCGCAGTTACCGCAGACACAGATGACGTCGTAATCAAAATTTTCTTTTAACCAGGGAATGATAACGGTCGTATCGAGTCCGCCGGAATAAGCAAGCACAACTTTTTCTTTCATGGTAATTCCTCCGTATTGTGATATTTGCAATATGTATTAAAATGTTCTTCCACCAATATACAACAATCAAAAGAAGAATGCAAGTGTAATTTTATGCAATTTATTTCTATAAAATGCAAATTTATGCACAAATAATGAATATTTATAAAAAAATGTTGAATATTATGCAAAATAGGTGTATGATTAGGACATTCTTTTCATGACGGCCGGAAATTCCTTATTGAAAGATGAAAAGAGTATGGTAGAATAAAAAGGTGTAATTTGTCAAAGTGTTCTCTTTTGGCGGAGGGAAAGGAAAAAGAAAATGATTAAAGCAGGAATTATCGGAGCAACCGGATATGCGGGCGGAGAACTGGTCAGGCTTCTTCTGGCGCATAAAGAGACGGAAATCAAATGGTACGGCTCCAGAAGTTATATAGATCAGAAATATTACGAAGTATACCGGAATATGTTTCAGATTGTGGACGATGTCTGCATGGATGATAATATGGAAGAACTCGCGAAGCAGGTTGACGTCATTTTTACGGCGACGCCGCAGGGATTCTGCGCTTCTCTGATCAACGAAGAGATCCTTTCCCGTGTCAGGGTGATCGATCTGAGCGCCGATTTTCGAATCAAGGATGTGTCCGTATATGAAAAATGGTACGGTATCACCCATAAAGCGCCTCAGTATATCGGGGAAGCCGTATACGGTTTGTGCGAGCTGAACAGAGAGGATATCAAAAAAGCGCGTCTGACGGCCAATCCCGGCTGTTATACGACATGCTCGATTCTGATCGCGTATCCGCTTGTAAAAGAAGGGCTGATCGATGCGGATACCCTGATTATCGACGCCAAAAGCGGGACGTCCGGGGCGGGGCGGGGCGCCAAACTGCCGAATCTTTACTGTGAGGTCAACGAAAACATCAAGGCTTACGGCGTTGCGGGCCACCGCCATACGCCGGAAATCGAGGAACAGCTTGGCTATGCGGCCGGGAAGCCGCTGACGCTGAATTTTACGCCCCATCTTGTACCGATGAACAGGGGGATTCTGGTGACGGCGTATGCGTCGCTGAAACCGGTGAAAAAGGCGGACGGAAGCATGGGGCTTCCGGAGGACGCGCAGATCAGGGCGGCCTACGACCGATATTATAAGGAAGAAAAATTCGTCCGCGTTCTGGAAAAAGGGGTCTGCCCGGAGACAAAATGGGTGGAAGGAAGCAACTATGTGGATATAAACTTTGTAATCGATGAGCGGACGGGACGTATCATCATGATGGGCGCGCTCGATAATCTGGTAAAAGGCGCGGCGGGGCAGGCCGTACAGAATATGAATCTGATGTTCGGGCTGAAAGAAAGCGAAGGGCTGGAACTGGTGCCGATGTTCCCATAGGGCGGAAAAAGTTGCGGCGAGGATATTTTTTCCTGTGATGTTTCGGAGAATCAGGATACAGCAGAAGGAGAACCGATATGATACGGGCGATGACGATTGAAGATTATGACCAGGTCCGCGAACTCTGGATGACGATCAAAGGATTCGGCATTCGGAGCGTGGACGATTCCAGAGAAGGCGTGGAGGCTTTTCTGAACAGAAATCCGGGGATGAGCGTGGTTGCCATCGAAGACGGACAGGCGGCGGGGGCCATTCTGTGCGGACACGACGGACGACGGGGGTGTCTGTACCATGTCTGCGTGGCGGAAAAGTATCGGATGCGCGGCATCGGCAAGGCGATGGTTATTTTTTGCATGAACGCGCTGAAAGAGGTGCATATTAACAAAGTATCCCTGATCGCGTTTACCAGAAATGACGTCGGGAACGCTTTCTGGAAGCAGATCGGCTGGACAAAACGGGAAGACCTGAATTATTATGATTTTGTGCTGAACGAGGATAATATCACGAAGTTTAATATGGATTAATATGATTAATATGGAACAGAAGTATCGATGCCAATATGGAAAAATAAAGAAGGGGTTGAGAGTATATGAAAGTGATTGAAGGCGGTGTAACGGCGGCACAGGGATTTGAAGCGGCGGGAGTGGAGGCTTCCATCAAATATCAGAACAGAAAGGATATGGCGCTTATTTACAGCCGGAAGCCCTGTGTGGCGGCCGGGGTCTTTACGAGCAATATCGTTAAGGCGGCGCCGGTTATCTGGGATAAAGAAGTGGTGGCTCATTCGCCTTATGCGCAGGCCGTGGTGGTGAATGCGGGTATTGCCAATGCCTGTACGGGTTCTCAGGGATATGAATGCTGTAAACAGACGGCGCAGGCGGCGGCGGAATATTTACAGATTCCGGAGGATGCCGTGCTGGTTGCCTCTACCGGTGTGATCGGCAGACAGATGCCCACCGATAAGATTATGGAAGGCGTAAAGAAACTGGCGGAACAGAAAGCCGCAACGAGGGAAGCGGGCAGCATTGCGGCGGAAGCCATTATGACGACGGATACCGTTTCCAAGCAGTCGGCTGTTTCCTTTGAAATCGGAGGGAAAACGGTAACGCTGGGCGGCATGTGCAAGGGTTCCGGCATGATTCATCCCAATATGTGTACGATGCTCGGATTTCTGACGACGGATATCGCGATATCCAAAGAACTGCTTCAGGAAGCCCTGCGGGAAAACGTGGACGATACTTTCAATATGATTTCGGTGGACGGCGATACCTCTACGAATGACACGCTTGTCATTTTGGCGAACGGTATGGCGGAAAATCCTGAAATCACGTCAAAAAACGAAGATTATCATAAATTTCGGGAAGCGCTGAATCATGTGAACACGACGCTTGCTAAAATGATGGCGGGTGACGGCGAGGGGGCTACGGCTCTTTTTGAGACGAAAGTCATTCACGCGAGGACGAAGGAGGATGCGCGCAAGCTGAGCAAGTCCGTTATCTGCTCCAATCTGAGCAAGGCGGCGGTGTTCGGCCACGATGCGAACTGCGGAAGATTCTTATGCGCGCTCGGTTATGCGGGCGTGGAATTTGACCCGGAGCGCCTGGATGTTTTCCTGGAAAGCGAAGGCAGAAGCCTTTTGGTCTATCGGGACGGCAATGTTACGGATTACAGCGAGGAAGAGGCGACGCAGATTCTTTCCGCATCGGAAGTCCGGGTTCTCGTGGATATGAAGGAAGGCGACGGGGAAGCGACGGCATGGGGCTGCGACCTGACCTACGATTATGTGAAGATCAACGCGGATTACCGCAGTTAAGCGAAGGACATGATGCGTTCAAACGGCGGAGCAAAGAAGAACTGAAAGGTATGAATGGAAAATGGAACAGAAAGAAATGACCCGGATTCTGGGAAAAGCGGAAGTTTTAATCGAGGCGCTTCCTTATATACAGAAATTTAACAGGAAGATCATCGTTGTGAAGTACGGCGGCAGCGCCATGAGCAACGAAGAACTGCAGAAGAATGTCATCAAAGACGTGACGCTTTTAAAACTGGTAGGCTTCAAACCGATCATCGTTCACGGCGGCGGCAAGGAAATCAGCCGCTGGGTCGGCAAGGTCGGCATGGAAGCGAAATTCGTCAACGGCCTTCGTGTGACCGACGCAGATACGATGGAAATCGCGGAGATGGTGCTGAATAAAGTCAATAAAAGCCTCGTCAGCATGGTGCAGGAGCTTGGCGTAAAAGCGGTGGGCATCAGCGGCAAGGACGGCGGTCTCCTGGAGTGCGATAAGAAGTATTCCGACGGACAGGATATCGGCTTTGTGGGCAATATCAAAAAAGTCAATCCGAAAGTGCTGTATGATCTGCTGGAAAAAGATTTTCTGCCCATCGTCGCGCCGATCGGGCTGGACGAAAATTTTCAGACTTATAATATCAATGCCGATGATGCGGCGTGTGCGATCGCAAAGGCCGTTTCCGCCGAAAAACTGGCTTTTCTGACGGATATCGAAGGACTGTACCGGGATATTGAGGATAAGTCCACTTTCATTTCAAGACTGACGGCGGCGCAGGCCGAAGAGCTGATTCATGACGGCTGTATCGGCGGCGGAATGCTGCCCAAACTGACCAACTGCACCGATGCGATCAGGGAAGGTGTGAACAGGGTGCATATTCTGGACGGCCGGATACCGCATTGCCTGCTGCTTGAGATTTTCACCAATCACGGAATCGGTACGGCGATCATTGCGGATGACGAAAAATGCGAGAAAAACTTCTAGGACTTTTATAAGGGATGCTGTTTCGGACGGGGAGGAAGGGAACATAATGCAGATGAAGGAATATATCGAAGAGGCCGAGAAGGCTCTTTTACATACTTATAACCGTTATCAGGTGGTTTTGGAAAAAGGCGAGGGCGTTTATCTTTACGATACGGAAGGAAAAAAATACCTGGATTTTGTATCGGGAATCGCGGTATTTGCGCTCGGATACGGGAACCGGGAGTATAACGACGCCTTAAAGGAGCAGATAGACAAGATTATTCATACTTCCAACTATTATTATAATGTACCCGCCATCGAGGCGGCGAAAAAGCTGAAAAAGGCTTCCGGCATGGACCGGGTCTTTTTTACCAACAGCGGCGCGGAAGCGGTCGAAGGCGTTATTAAAGCGGCAAGAAAGTATGCTTATTTAAAAGACGGGAAGACTGATCATGAGATCATCGCGATGAATCATTCTTTCCACGGCAGGACGATGGGCGCGCTTTCCGTGACCGGAAATCCGCATTACAGAGAGGCTTTCGAACCGATGATCGGCAATATCCGGTTTGCGGATCTGAACGATTTTGACAGCGTGCTGGCCAATGTGAATGAAAAAACATGTGCTGTTATACTGGAGACGGTACAGGGAGAGGGCGGGCTTTACCCGGCGGAAGAGGATTTTTTACGGAAAATCAGGAAGCTCTGTGACGAGCGGGATATTCTGATGATTTTGGATGAAATCCAGTGCGGCATGGGAAGGACCGGCTATCTGTACGCGTGGCAGAAGTTCGGCATCAAGCCGGACATGATGACGACGGCTAAGGCGCTTGCCTGCGGCGTTCCGGCCGGCGCTTTTTTGATGACGGAGAAAGTGGGCCAAAATTCTCTGAAAGCGGGCGACCACGGAACGACTTACGGCGGAAATCCGTTAGCATGCGCGGCGATCTGCAAAGTATTTGATATCTATGAAAAGGAGCATATCCTCGAACATGCGCGGGAAGCCGGCGCTTATCTGGAAGAAGCGCTTGATGCGCTTGCGGAAGAATTTGATGTCATCGAGACGAGACGGGGCGCAGGCTTAATGCAGGGACTTGTCTGTAAGGAACCGGTGGCCGGCATCATCGCAAAAGCGATGGAAAAAGGGCTGATACTGATCAATGCCGGAAGCAATATCATTCGCTTTGTGCCTGCGCTGATTATTTCGAAGGAGCATATTGATGAGATGACGGGCATTTTACGGGAGTGTCTGTCCGAAAGATAGGAGAACAGGTGTGATATTAAGAAAAAGATTTTTTACCGTTTTGCTGATCGCGTGTATTGTGGGTGCGATCTATGCGGTCAGCCGTGCAGGGCTTTCGGTACAGCCTGCGGAGGAGGCGGAAGAGACGGAAGAACCTCTTTTCGGGCGCAGGGAAACGCTGTATCTGTGGTATACGGATGAGGCTTTGACGGATTATCTGAACAGCGTGGCTGTGGCCTATAACGATTATCAGGAGGAGGCCCGCGTCATTCCGGTTTATACTTCGGGCGCGGAATATCTGGAAACGATCAATCAGGCATCGCTGCATTCCGAAGAGGTTCCGGATTTATATATTGTGGGAAACGATTCTCTGGAAAAGGCATATCTGGCCGGGCTGGCCTCGGAAATCCGGGTGCCGGAGGGTGTTCTGCCGCTGAAAAACTATTATACGGATACCTCGATTCATGCGGCAACTTATCATGAAAAGCAGATCGGTTACCCGTTCTATTTCGAGACAAGTTCTTTTTTGTATAACAGGACTTATCTGGAAGACTGGGCGCGGGCTCAGTTAGAGGCGGAACGGGATGTGGCGGAAGCGGAGGCGGCGGAAGCCGCGCTGGCGCAGAACGGACCGGAAGAAGAAGCGGAAGCTCAGGAGGAAAACCCGGACGGAGCGGGAAGCGCAGAAGGCGCTGAAAACGCGGAAACCGGGGATTTGACCGGGGATGCCATTGGCGAAGAAGAGGTGGCGGCAAGGGTAGCGGAAGCGCTTCCCGAAACGATCGATGATATCCTCGCGTTCGCGGATGTATACGATGCGCCGGAACAGGTGGAGGCAATTTTTAAATGGGATGTATCCGATATATTTTATAACTATTTCTTTGTCGGAAATTATATCGATGTCGGAGGTCCCGCCGGTGACAGGGATGATTCCATCAATATATACAATGAAAATGCGATCCGCTGTATGCGGGTTTACCAGAACCTGAACCAGTTCTTTTCCATAGATACGGAAGAGATCAGCTATGCGGGGATTTTACAGGATTTCATTGACGGCAAAATCGTTTATACGGTCGTAACGACGGATGCGCTGGCGAAAATAGAGGAAGCGAAAGCAAACGGAGAATTTCAGTATGAGTACGGAACTTCCCTGATTCCGGATGTGAACGAAGAGCTCGTTTCCAAATCCCTGTCGGTGACACAGTGTGTCGTGATCAACGGCTATTCCGAACATAAGGATATGGCCAATGACTTTGCGGTCTATCTGTCCTGTTATAATGCGGACAACCTTTATGACCGGACCGGAAAAATGCCGGCAAGAACAGGCGTTGATTTTGAAAACGGGAATGTACAGGCATTCATTGCGGAATATGAAAAATCCGCTCCCAATCCTAAAATGATCGGGACGAGCAATTACTGGGTAGAAATGGAAATCGCTTTTGCGAGAATCTGGGTCGGAAACGACGCGAACGCGGAGCTGAAATCCCTTTCCGAGAAAATCATGACGCAGATCAGGGGCGAAGAATATACGGAAGAGTATATCGATGTCCCGGAAGAGACGCCAGAGGAAGAAGAATATACGGATGAGGGAATGGAAGAAGCTGCGGATTGATCAATATTTGAAGCGTGTGTGGAGGTGACATTATCAGGGAAAAGCATATTGCTCAAATTTGTTATAATATGGATATTGGTATTACGGAGCCTAAATATGCAGTTTTGGATGATGGGACTCAAATCGTGGTTAAATTATCTCATGGTCCAGAAGGAAATTTAGTGCTTTTTAATGAGTATTTGTGTTATAGATTAGCAATACTTGTAAACATTCCAATGCCATATTGTGGAATATGTGTAATGGATGAGAATACGGAAATATTTGATTCTGCTATTGCCTCAAGTAATAATTATGGATATGCGTTTTACTCAACTTTTATGCCTAAAACGACAAAGCTGTTATCATCTGTTATCGGCCTGATGAAAAACAAAGAAGTTTTTATTAAAGTTCTTTTGTTTGATCATATTATATTTAATAGAGACAGAAATGAGGGAAATTTACTGGTCCAATTTTATAAAGATGATGTGTCGTTAAAGGTAATTGACCATACACATGTGTTTATTAATGGTGCAGTATGGGATTCCGGATGTTTAAGAATTGCAATGAAAGAGAACGACTTGCTTAGCACAGAGGTTCTTGAATATAACGAGAGACTTTATAATATGTTTTATAGAAATATGTCTATTACAAAAGAAGCTCTGGAGCAGGCAGGTTCAGAATTTAGAAGTAAAATTAACGGTGATGTAATAAGGCAGTTAATCGAAGAATGTCCACAAGAATGGCGGCCGGAGAAAGAGAACGAAAATGTATTGATTGAATATTTAATGTACAGGATAAATCATTTTGATGTTATAGTGTCTGCCATTCTGAATTACATAAAATAGAAAAGGAGGTATATCATGAGTCATATTGAATATTCCGCTTTGAATTACTATCATTCGCCCATATCGGATGAATGCTTGTGTCTCGGAGTACTGTTTCACAATATTACTACAGGTCAACGTGATTTTAGATATATTTCTAATTTCAAAAGATTTCAGGCATTTGATGACGAAGCAGATATTAATTTTGTAAAAGCATATCTTATTGGGATTAAAGAGGATGTTGAGGATTCTATTTTAAACTATAAGGACTCATTTGATTTACGATCATACATTAAAGTGTTTGCTAATGAGTTTAAATTTTCTACAATTAAGAAGTTAAATGTTGACGAAAATGAAGATTATGTAGATATACTTTCAAAGGTTTATTTAAAATATGATTTGGCAAAATCTCAGCGTTTGAATAGTAATGAAGAAAAGAAGTTGATTAAACGTGTGCTTGAAACGAATAATCTGGACTATTCTAATGGCAGAATTTCCGGAGAATTTAATGATGAGATTTCATTTGACTATCAGTTAGAAAACCTTTGTATTAAGCATTTTTCATTCAGAGGAAAGAATTTAAGAAGGCTTATCAGTAATGCCAGACAATGGTCTTTTGCTGCAGGTGAGATGGCGGGGATTAAGAAAGTACTATTTATTTATGACAGCGACTTTGAGGATAGAGATAATCTGAAAATTATTATTAATATTTTATCTAAACATGCGGAAGTTTTTCAGATGGATGAGGGTGTTGATTATATTCTGAAAAATGCGCACTCCGGTCCCATGTCCACAGCGTCATAAATGATCTGAAAAATACGCATATTTTCCACCGCATAAGGGAATGATAATACAAGATGATTTCGGTCATCTTGTATTTTTTTATATAATAGGAAATTGCCGCAGCAGAAACCATTTCAGGGGAGAATGCGAAGCATTCTTGTAATCGCCGCTGCCGAGCGGCGATTTTTTATACAGGAAGCTGCATAATCGCAGCGGAGGAAATTGAGACGGAGAAAGGGAAGGTACTTAATATGTTTGGATTTTTTATCGCGCTGTTGTCCGGCGCGCTCATGAGCATTCAGGGTGTATTCAATACACAGGTTACCAAATCGTCCACAATCTGGGTGGCAAACGCTTTCGTACAGTTTACGGCGCTGCTCGTCTGTCTGGGTGCGTGGCTTTTTACGGACCGTACATCGTTCGGGGCCTTATTGAAGGTGCAGCCCAAATATATGCTGCTCGGCGGCGCGATCGGCGCATTTATTACCTATACCGTTATCAAGGCGATGGAGATGCTGGGGCCTGCCAGGTCCGTTATGCTGATTGTGATTTCCCAGCTGATCATCGCGTATCTGATCGAGCTGTTCGGCCTGTTCGGTGTGGAAAAACAGCCGCTCGAGGTGCGGAAACTGGCCGGAATGGGTATCGCAATTGCGGGAATTGTTATTTTTAAGTGGACATAAACTTAAATTTATTTTACAATAAAATATAAGTGCATAGCGGGGACTTCCTGAGCCTCTCCGGCGGTGTCCGGAGAAGCGGAAAGGAAAACTATGCGTACATCAATAATCGATCAATTAATAAAAGGAATCTTTTTTATTCTGACAATTCTGATGCTGACTGCCTGCACCGGAAAGAACGATATCGTTCTGGAATCCGGGAAGGAAGAGCGGGAAGCGGAGGAAATGCCCGCGGCGGAAGGGGAGGCGGGAACGGAAAAGATGCCGGAAACGGAAGAGACACCGAAGAAAGATGATACGGGCGGAGCGGCCGGGCAGGAGTCCGGTCCGGAGGCAGCGGCGTCGAATGAGGCCTGGAATGCCGGGAAGGAAGAAACCGTTCTGCCGGATATTTATGTACATATTTGCGGCGCGGTCAGGGAGCCGGGCGTGTATGTGCTGGCAGCCGGAAGCCGGGTATATGAAGGAATAGAGGCGGCCGGAGGTTTTGCGGAAGATGCCTGTGAAGATTTTATCAATCAGGCGGGCATGCTGACGGACGGCCAGAGGCTTGTCATTCCGACAGCAGAAGAGGCGGAGACGGCGAAGGCGGACGGCTCTTACCGGGAAGTATGGCAGACCGGAATACAGGGGAGCGCCGAAGGAACGGCAAAAGCGGCAGACGGTGCGTCATCCGCGGGAAATCCGGGGGGCCTCGTGAATATCAATACGGCTTCGGAGGAGGAGCTTGGCGGGATTCCCGGTATCGGAGCCGGGAAAGCGGCGGCCATTGTAAAATACCGGCAGGAGAACGGCGCGTTTGCAGCAATCGAAGAGATCATGAAGGTGAGCGGTATTAAAGAAGGGACCTTTGAGAAGATAAAAGACAGGATTACCGTAAATTAAAACAGGCAGGGGAAGAGTATGAGTAAAAGAGTATTGGTCGTGGACGACGAGAAGTTAATTGTGAAAGGAATCCGGTTCAGTCTGGAACAGGACGGCATGGATGTGGACTGTGCATATGACGGGGAAGAAGCGCTGGAGCTTGCGAAGAGAAATTCCTATGATATGATCCTGTTAGACGTGATGCTGCCCAAAATGACGGGCTTCGAGGTCTGCCAGCAGATTCGGGACTTTTCCAATACGCCGATCGTAATGCTGACGGCCAAAGGCGAGGATATGGATAAGATTCTGGGTCTGGAATACGGCGCGGACGATTATATCACCAAACCTTTCAACATTTTGGAAGTAAAGGCGCGGATTAAGGCCATTATGCGCAGAACCGGGAAAAAGAGCGAAGGCGGCAATACGGAAAGGGTGATCGAGAACCGTGATATGCGGCTGGACTGCGACGGAAGAAGAGTTTATATTAAGAACCGGGAAGTGAACCTGACGGCAAAGGAATTTGAAGTTCTGGAGCTGTTAATGAGAAATCCCAACAAAGTATACAGCCGGGAGAATCTTTTAAGCATTGTGTGGGGCAGCGATTATCCGGGCGATGTGCGTACGGTGGACGTACATATCAGACGGCTGCGGGAAAAGATCGAAAGTACGCCGAGCGAACCGGTGTATGTGCACACAAAATGGGGAGTAGGTTATTACTTTGCGTAAATGGAACTTCAGAAAATTAAAAATTCTGCGAAGCCTGAAGGTGCGCCTGTTCTTCATTTTGTTTATTGTCGGGCTGATACCCTGCATATTCATGCGGTACGCGATTCTGGAAAATTACGAGCATCGTGCGGTGAGCGTGCGCACTTCCGACGTGCAGGCGCAGCTTCGGATTCTGTCCAATCATCTGATCGCTTACCGCTATATGCAGGACACTTCTTCGGAAGTTATCAATGCGGAGCTCAGTCAGCTTTCCAATCTGTACGACGGGCGCGTCCTGATCATCAACCATAATCTGAAAGTCGTCAAAGATACTTATGGTATCAGCGAGGGGAAAACCGTCGTTTCCGAAGAAGTCATCAAGTGTATGAAGGGTGAAAACACGAGCAAATATGACGCGGAGAACGGTTATATCGAAATGACGATACCGATTACGGAAACGGTGATTATGGATGCTGCGGGAGAAAAAGAACGGAAACTGGATATCATCCGGGGCGTTATGCTGACCAGTGTATCGACGGACAACATCACCGTAACGATGGATATCCTCAGCAGGCAGGCGCTTGTGGTGGAAGTCATTGTCATCGCGGTCATGCTGCTTATGTCCGTTGTGCTGTCCAATCTCTTAATCAGACCTTTTGAAAAAATAACGGATGCGTTAAGCCAGGTCAGAGAAGGGTATACAAACGATCCGATTTCCGTGCCGGATTATCTGGAAACGGAACATATCGGGGATGCGTTCAATCAGGTGCTTGGCCGAATGAAAGTGCTGGATGATTCCAGACAGGAATTTGTATCGAACGTCTCTCATGAGCTGAAAACTCCAATCACCTCCATCAAGGTGCTGGCGGATTCCCTGCGGGGACAGGAAGACGTGCCTGTGGAACTGTACCGGGAATTTATGGAAGATATTGCGACGGAGATCGACCGGGAAAATAAGATTATCAACGATCTGCTGGCCCTGACCAGAATGGACAGAGCGGCTTCTCCGCTGAACATTTCCCAGGTGGATATTAATGAGCTGGTAGAGACGATCATGAGAAGGCTTCGGCCGATCGCCATCAAACGGGATATCGAGCTTGTTTATGAAAGCATTCGTCCGGTCACGGCAGCCATCGACGAGGTAAAAATAACGCTTGTTATAACAAATTTGATCGAAAACGCCATCAAGTACAACAAAGAGCATGGCTGGGTCAAAGTGACCGTAGATGCGGATCATCAGTTTTTTTCCGTGGAAGTGGCGGATTCGGGCATTGGCATTCCGGAGGACAGCACCGAACATATTTTTGAACGTTTTTATCGGGTGGACAAGTCCCACTCAAGGGAAATCGAAGGAACCGGGCTCGGTCTGTCGATTACGAGAAGCGCCGTTCTGATGCACAGAGGAACGATCAAAGTTGTCAGCGAAGAAGGCGAGGGAACAACCTTTACTGTAAAAATTCCGCTGACATACATTGCGGTTTCGTAGGAAAGGGCAGGGAATTCATGCGGACATTGATAGAGTTAAATATGCTGATCAGAAAGGGACTGCTTTCGTTTCTGATTCTGACGCTGGCCGTTTGTACCGCGGCCTGCGGCAGCGAGGAAGAAAGTGCGTCCGGGAAATCTTATGATATATATTATGTAAATAATGACGAAACCTGTATTTTTTCAAACGCTTATCAAACGGAGACGGACGACAGCCGGCTTCTGCTGATCGAACTGCTGGAACAGCTTTCTTTAAAGTCGGAGAAAATGGAGTATAAGGCGCCGCTTGCGGAAGGATTCGAACTGCTCGGTTATTCCTGGGACGGGGAGAAACTGACGCTGGACTTTGATGAAAATTACAGGGGGATGGACAACATCAAAGAAGTTCTGGTGCGGGCGGCGATTGTCCGGACGCTTTCCCAGATATCCGATGTCAGATACATTGCGTTCACCATCCTGAACGAGCCGTTGATGGACAGCAATAATGTAGCGATCGGCACGATGTCGGCGGACACCTTTATCGACAATGCGGGAGACGAGATCAACACTTATGAAAAGGTCAATCTCCGCCTGTATTTTGCCAACGAAAACGGCGACAGGCTGGTGGAAGAAAACCAGAGGAACGTCGTATACAACAGTAATATATCGATGGAAAAGCTGGTGGTGGAAAAGCTGATCGAGGGGCCGACGGCGGCCGGCAGCTATCCGACCATGAATCCGGCCGTCAAACTGCTGAGCGTTACCGTGATCGACAGGATATGTTATGTAAACTTTGATGAAGCGTTCCTGACGCAGCCTTACAGCGTCACGAGCGATGTAACGATTTATTCTATTACCAATTCTTTAATCGAACTGCCTAATATCAATAAGGTGCAGATTTCCGTCAATGGGGATACTTCGCTTTTTTATAAAGAGAGCATCAGCCTGACTGATATTTTTGAACGGAATCTGGATCTTGTCACGAATACCGCTTCCGCGGCGGAATGAGAGGTAACATGAGAAGACCGGTGTGCATGATCGGTCTGGCCTTTGTCATACTCATCCGGCTGTATCTGTATCTGCATCCGCTGCCTGCGGCGGAGCTTTATGACGCACATCAGACCGGTGTAGTAGTGACAGGCCGGGTCGATCAGAAAGAATATCGCATTTCTAATGAACAGGAAATTCTGGTTATTTATCTGAAAAACGTTCAGGTTATCGATCCCAGGATAAACAATTTTAAAATCGAAAGTGTGATCTGCCGTCTGGATAAAGGACAGGAGCCGAAAATGGGCAGTTATGTCCGTATACAGGGAAAACTGTATGCCTTTGACCGGGCGACGAATCCAGGCGAGTTTGACGCGGCGCAGTATTACCGGATTTCCGGCATTCAGGCGCAGATACATAACGCCGTCATCCTGGAAGAATCGGCGTCTTTTGACGGTTTCCGGGAAGGGCTTTACCGGGTGAGGACATACCTGTCCGCTTTGCTGGACGTCTGCTTTGGGGAAAAGGATGCTTCCATTATGAAGGCGGTTCTGCTTGGAGAAAAAGGAACGCTGGACGAGGCGACGAAGCTGTTGTATCAGCAAAACGGCGTCATTCACATTTTAAGCATCAGCGGGCTGCATATTTCCATCATCGGCATGGGGCTGTATAAAATGCTTCGTAAAATCAGATGTCCTGCAATAGCAAATGTTATTTTATCCATTGCTTTCATCTATTGCTACGGTGTTATGACCGGCATGAGCATTTCCGCATACCGGGCGGTCATGATGTTTGGTTTCCATGCCGCCGCCGGACTGTTCGGGCGTACCTATGACATGCTGACGGCCATGGCCGCTGCAGCGGTTTCGGCTTTGATACGCCAGCCGCTTTATTTGTATCACAGCGGCTTTCTGTTTTCGTTCGGGGCAATTCTTGCGCTCGGACTGTTTCTTCCGGCGATGGAGGAAAATCTGCTGTGGGCTGACTGTAAAATACGGTTCATTCCCCTGCTGGAAAAACGTCTGGCCGCCGGTCTGGCGGTATCCGTGGCGACGCTTCCCGTTTATCTGTGTTTCTATTATGAATATCCGCTTTATTCCCTTATTTTAAATGTCCTGCTGATTCCCGGCATGGGAACGGTGTTGGCGGACGGTCTGGTCAGTCTGGCAGCGGCGGCCTTTTACCTGCCCTCCGGCAAATATGTTTCTCTGCCTGCGAAGTTCATGCTGGCACTTTATGAGCATGCCTGTACGTTTGTGCTCTCTCTTCCGGGCAGCAGGGCGGTGCCGGGGAAGCCGGAAAACTGGCAGGTCGCCGCGTTTATCCTGATTCTGTGCGCGGTTGTTTTATGCAGCCGTAAATGGAGCCGTCTGCAATTCTGGATGTTCACATTATCCGCCCTGATCTGTCTTACGTTAAGATATCAGGGCGGGATTCAGATTACTTTTCTGGATGTGGGACAGGGAGACTGCATCTATTTCACCGACGACAGGGGAGGGCATTATCTGATCGACGGCGGAAGCTCCAGCAAAAGCGATGTGGGAACATACCGGATACTTCCGTTCCTGAAACAGGCCGGAGCGGACCGGCTGGATGCGGTATTCGTGACCCATCTGGACAGCGACCATTATAACGGAATCCAAACGCTTGTGGAAGATATGGGAGAAAGCGGCATTGCCGTTGATAACCTGATTCTGCCGGATATCGGGACGGCCGCCCGGAGCGAAGCATATCTGGAACTGGAAGCGCTGGCCCTCAGGCAGGGCATTGCGGTGCAGTATATTCACAGGGGAGACAGGCTGCGCCGCGGGACATTGCAGCTTACCTGCCTGCATCCGGAAAAAGGGACAGAACAGGGAAACAACGAAGCCTCCGTCGTTCTCTATCTGGAATACGGAGCGTTCAGCGCTCTTTTTACCGGCGATCTGGAAGGAAGCGGCGAAGAGGCGGTCGGAAATCAACTGCGGGATATGATGCCCGAAGAGCAGCGCATTACCGTATTGAAGGCGGCCCATCACGGTTCACGCAATTCCACCGGTGCGGATTTTCTGGAAACGGCGTCTCCGCGTCTTGTGCTGATATCCGCCGGAAAAAATAACCGGTACGGACATCCGCACGAAGAACTGATGAACAGGCTTGACGAAGCCGGGTGCCGGATTTTGGAGACCGCGGAAAGCGGCGCGGTAACGGTGCGCGTGACGCGGGGCGGCGGACGCGTGAGGGTGCGGACATTTCTGGGAGGGTGAAAAAGAATAAATACGCCTTTGACATCCTCCCTTCCCGGATGTAAAATAATACATCATAAAAGCCCGGAAATGAAAAGTCCGGCGGATAAAAGAGGGATGTATGATGGGAAACGTTTCAGTGCATCAGGCAGAAAAATCAGTCAGGAGACAACAGCATGTATCGAATTTTAATCGTGGAAGATGACCCTGTCATTGCGGAGCAGGTCGGCGGTTATCTGGCCAAATGGGGCTATGAAGTGAAAGAAGTTTCGGATTTTAGCGACGTTTTGTCGGATGTGGCGGGATTTGAGCCTCATCTTGTGCTGATGGATATCGGACTTCCTTTTTATAACGGCTATTACTGGTGCGGGGAGATCAGAAAAGTGTCGAAAGTGCCGGTGCTTTTTCTGTCCTCTGCTTCCGACAATATGAATATTATTATGGCGGTCAACATGGGCGGGGATGATTTTGTCGCGAAACCTTTTGACCTGGAAGTGCTGGCGGCCAAGATTCAGGCCGTTCTGCGCAGAGCATATGCCTTTCAGGAATCCTCTTCGCTTTTGGAATATGGAGGCGTCATACTAAATGTGACAGATATGTCATTTTTGTACAAAGGAGAGAAATGGGAGCTTTCCAAAAACGAGTTCAGAATCCTGCAGATTTTGTTTGAAAAAGCCGGGAATCCCGTGACGCGGGAAGAAATCATGCGGCGTCTGTGGGATGACGAATGCTTTGTGGATGACAATACGCTGACCGTCAATGTAAACCGGCTGCGGAAGGTGCTGGAAGGGGCCGGCCTGACGGATTTTATCGCGACGAAAAAGGGTGTGGGCTATCAGCTCAGGTATTCGAAAGCCTGAAAAGGGGTGCTTTATGGACAGAAAAAAAAGGGAATACCGGATATTGAGATCCTATCTCAGGGAACACGTCAAAACGGTTATTCTGTATGGAACGGCCGTCCTGATCATGTATGGACTGGCCGGGCTTTACGGCTATGAAGGCGCGATGCGCAATATGTCTTACGGAACGGTTCTTGCCGTTTTTTTCGGCCTGCTTTTCGGCGTATGGGACTATTTTCATTATCGAAAGAAATGCCTGATTTTGCAGGAAGCCGTCACAAGAACGGGAGAGCGGACGGCGTACCTGCCGGAAGCGGAGTCCTATATCGATGAACTGTATCATAAAATAATAAACGCTGTTGAAACGGAAGAACGGGATGCCCTGTCGGAATACGATACGAAGAAGCAGGATATGTCCGATTACTATACGATGTGGACGCATCAGATCAAGACGCCCATTGCGGCGCTGCGTCTTTTGTTACAGGGGGAAAAGACACAGCTTGAAGAACTTTTTAAAATAGAACAGTATGCGGAGATGGCGCTGTATTATGCAAGGCTTGACAGCATTTCCTCGGATTTTCTTTTCCGGACGCAGGACATCGCCGCCATACTGAGAACGGCGATAAAAAAATATTCTATCCTGTTCATCGGAAGCGGCCTGTCTTTCCGGATGGAAGAATTTTCGGCGCATGCGGTTACGGATGAGAAATGGCTTTCTTTTGTGTTCGAGCAGATTTTATCCAATGCGCTGAAATATACGCCGGAAGGCACGATTCAAATTTACGGCCTCGACGGGCAGGGAGAAAAAACGCAGGGGGAGGCGGCTTATATCGTGATCGAAGATGACGGAATCGGAATCCGGGAAGAAGATCTCCCCAGAATTTTTGAACGCGGTTTTACCGGACACAACGGCCGCCTGGACAGGAAATCGACAGGAATCGGTCTCTATCTGTGCAAGCAGATTCTGGACCGGCTTTCCCATACCGTCCGGGTCGAATCCCGTATGGGGGAAGGTACGAAGGTAACAATAGGATTCGGCAGAAAGGACCGCGCCTGATTGTCCGGTACTTTTCATGCCGCGAAACGGCATGGTGTTCCAATGTGACAGAAATGTAAGGCTGGAGGAAGGAAATGTAAGCCGGATCGATGGCAGCGCATTTCCTTTTTACGTTATGATAGGGGAACAAAATAACCCGAAGGAGATAGCAAAATGTCGATTCTGGAAGTAAAGAATGTAAAGAAAGTATATACGACCCGATTCGGTTCGGTCAAAGTACAGGCGTTAAGCAATGTGAATTTTTCGGTGGAGGAAGGGGAGTATGTGGCGATCATGGGAGAATCCGGCTCCGGCAAGACGACGCTTTTGAATATTCTGGCGTCGCTCGATAAGGCCACGAGCGGCCAGGTGCTTCTGCGGGGACAGAATATTTCCGGGATAAAACAAAAGGAACTCTGCGCGTTCAGGCGGGAGCATCTCGGATTTGTTTTTCAGGAATTTAATCTGCTGGATTCTCTTTCCTTAAAAGACAATATCTTTCTGCCGATGGTGCTTTCGGGAAACGATTACGGGGAGATGGAGCGCCGGCTTGTACCGCTCGCCGGAAGGCTTATGATCGACGATGTACTGGAAAAATACCCGTATGAAGTGTCCGGCGGGCAGAAGCAGCGGGCGGCGGCATGCAGGGCTCTGATTACGAAACCGGATCTCGTTCTGGCGGACGAGCCGACGGGGGCGCTGGACTCGAGAGCTTCCGGAAAACTGTTAAAACTTTTTGAGGAAATCAACGCGGAAGGACAGACCATTCTGATGGTTACCCACAGCGTTCAGGCGGCCAGCTACGCGGGGCGCGTTCTTTTTATTAAGGACGGCTGCGTATACCATCAGATTTATCGGGGAAATCAGAGCAAGGATTCCATGTACAGGATGATTTCGGACGCTTTGACGGTTATGCAGACGGAAACACAGCCGGGCGGTGAGATGCGTACAGAGACGCGGTCAGGAGGTGAGATGCGTCCGGAAACACAGCCGGACGGGAAGGAGGGCATATTGATATGAACAGGAGAAAACTTCTGCCGATGATGGCCGTAAAAGGCATTATGACCAACGGCATCGTATATTATCCATATATAACGGCAGTTATATTTTCGGCGTTTACGCTTTTTGCTTTTTCTTCCATCCTGCATAACGATCTGATCAATATTCTGCCTCACCGGGCCTATGCCTGGATTCTTCTGGAACTCGGGAAGTATCTGTTAAAATATATCATGTTTTTCTTTCTGCTTTATGCGAACAGTTTTGTCATCAAAAGGCGCCGGAAGGAAATCGGACTGTACAGCCTGCTCGGACTGGAGAAAAAGCATATCGGCGTGATGCTGTTTCTGGAAAACTGTATCATTTACGGGATAACGATGGCGGGCGGCATTCTGCTCGGCGTAATGCTTTCCAAACTGTTGTTTCTGCTGTTGTTAAAATTAAGCAGACTGCCGCTGAATGTGGAGTTTGTCTTTTCACCGGGAGCCTTTACGGAGACTTTGCTGTACTTTGCCATTGTGTTTCTGTTGCTGTTTGCGGGCCAGCTGTGGGAAATCGGGAAATCCCGCCCGGCGGCGCTTTTAAGCGGCGGCCGGAAAGGGGAAAAAGAACCGCGTCTGCTCGTGCTGTGGACCGTTGCCGGCATCGTGTTTTTAGCGGCCGGATACCGCACATCCGTACAGGCAAAGATGGATTCCATGATCTTTATTAATTTTTTCATGGCCGTTTTTCTGGTAGTCGGAGGAACTTATTTCCTTTTTACTTCAGGAAGCGTGTTTTTCTTAAAAGCGGTGCGCCGGCATAAGAGGCTGTATTATAAGACGAAGAACTTTATTACGATTTCCGGCATGTATTACCGGATGAAAAAGAGCGCGGCAGGACTCGTCAACATCTGTATTTTTTCCACAATGGTGCTCATCACGCTGATCTGTACCGTTTCGCTGTATCTTGGTCTGGAGGGCGTGACGCATTTTCTGGACCCTTATGATCTGGAACTGGAACTGGACGAAGGAGCGTTATCTTCGGAACGTTTTTCGGAAAAACTAAATGAATTGACGTCACAATACGGCCTGACGGTACGGCGGGCCGATGTATTCGAGACGATTTCCCTGAGCTGCTCACTGGAGGAGGGCGTTTTCGGGGTCAAAAAGGAAGATGATCGTGACAAAAAAAACTGCGATGTCATCATCATGACGCTTGCGGATTATGAAAAGATCAGCGGGGAAACGGAAAGCCTGTCGGAGCAGGAGGCACTCCTGTATGCGGAAGGCGCTGATTTTGGGCGGAAAACGTTTTGCTTTATGGGAATGGAAGGAACGGTCAGAAAAGAAGTGCAGTATTTGTTTCCTTATCCCAAGTCAAAAGAGCGTCTGGGAGGCAGATACCTGCTGATCGTGCGTGACGATGCGGTACGGGACGGTTACGTCAGGGCATGGGCCGAAGCCAACGGCGTGCAAGACATGGAAGCTTTTCTTAACAGCGGTATATGCCGGGCCTGCGTTGTTTTAAACGGTGAAGAGGAAGAAAAAAGGGCGTTTGTCGATGCGCTTGCGGAGTGGGGATGGGAACAGCCGGGCATCCGCGGCGGGAAGGATGGCATTGAACATAGAGGGGAACTTTGTTCCATGTACGGCGGCCTGCTGTTTATCGGTGTTATCTTCGGATTTGATTTTTTCCTGTGTCTGTTCATTATCATGTATTACAAACAGATTTCGGAGGGGTACGAGGACAGACAGAACTATGTGATCATGCAGAAAGTAGGCATGAGCGTGGATGAAATCAGAAGCACCGTCCACAAGCAGATTCTGTTCGTATTCGGCCTGCCTCTTGCCGGCGCGTTTGCCCATACCTTTGCAGGAATGTTCATGGTGAGAAGACTGATGTGCGCCATCGATTTCTTCGACACCGGGCTCATGCAAAAATGTGCCTTGATCGTTTCCGCGGTATTTGCGCTGCTGTACGCGGCCAGCTACTTTAAAACCGCGGGAACGTATTACCGGATCGTCAATCATACGGGTTCGTGACGGACGCAGGCTTAACAGCCTGCGTTTTTTTTATTGATAAGAAATTGCTGTAATCGTTAAATTTTCCCGCACACTTTTCTGTGCTCGTCCGTTATAGATAATATAGAAAAAATTATCCGGGTAATTGCGAAACTATGTTTTGCACAACTGCTGTCTTGAAATAATGCGTTTCGCATTTACCTGATATCCTCTTGTTCATTGAGGGTAAACAGAAAAGAGAGGAGGGCTGGCGATGGCGGCAGATCTGGAAACCCAATACGACCAAATTTACCGTTACTGTTATTTTCACCTGCATGAGCGGGAGCTTTCCGAAGATATTACGCAGGAGGCCTTTCTGCGGTACTTTTCATCCGGCCGCCGTCTGGATTCCGTTTCCGCGCTGAAATACCTTTATACGGTCGCCCGAAATCTCTGTATCGACGAATACCGTAAGGCGGGGAAACAAAAAGAGAGGGAGCGGAGAGAAGCGGCGTCGGACGAATGGGCCTGTACCGGTTCGGAAGAAGAGCGGACGCTCACGAATCTGGCGGTGAGAAAAGCGCTCTCGGAAATGAATGAGGAAGAACAGGAACTGCTGCTGCTCCGCTATGTGAATGAAGTCCCGCCGGCGGTCATCGGACGGCTGTACGGTATTTCAAGATTTGCAGTATACCGGAAACTGCGTCTGGCAGCGGAAAAGTTTAAGGATAAGCTCAGGAAGGAGGGATTTGATGAAACATAGCTGGAAAAAGGAACTTGCCCGCGTAATGGAAGCGCCGGCTCCCCTGCGGAAAAAAGAATTTATCAGAACGTTTGAACAGGCAGATATCGGATTCTGTGAATGTATCCTGATTCAGGCCGGGTATATCCGCAGATGGGTCTGGGCGGCTTCGCTGTTTGTCTGTTTTGCGGCGTTTCTCGGCCCGTATGCTTTTTCGGAAGATATGCTCTGGTGGATTTGCGCCTGGATGCCGTTACTGGCGGTGACAATCGTGTCCGAGAGCGGCCGTTCCGAAGACTGCGGGATGGCGGAACTGGAAATGGCAACCCGTTTTTCTCTGAAGAGTGTGCTTCTGGCGCGCATGGGAATTTTGGGAACGGTAAACCTGCTGCTTTTTGTTTTGCTGCTTCCGGCCGGAACATATAACAGTCCGATCAATCCGGTGCAGGCCGCGTGCTGTATGCTGACGCCTTTTCTGCTGACGGCATATGCGGGATTTTCCATTATGCGGAGATTCCGGGGAAAGGAATCCGGTTATCTGTGTGCGGGGGCGGCCGTCTGCATCGGGACGCTGGTCTTTTTTCTGCACGATGGTTTTCCGCGGTTGTTTGAGGCGGATTATCTGGTCTGGTGGGCCGTATGTGCGGTGGTTTTGGTATTCGGAACGGGCAGGCAGTACTGCCGGTTTATCAATGAAATGGAGGAGATGTTATGGAACTTGTCATAGACAGAGTGTCGAAACAGTATAAGAACCGCATTGCGGTGGACCGTGTTTCGGTAAATTTAAAAGAAGGCGTATACGGTCTGCTCGGTGAAAACGGCGCGGGCAAAACGACGCTGATGCGGATGATCTGCGGGATTCTGCGGCCCACAGGCGGAACGATTGCGTTAGACGGAACGGATGCTGGAGAGGAGGCGTACCGGGCGGCGCTTGGCTATCTGCCTCAGGATTTCGGATATTATCCGGAGTTTTCCGCGGAAGATTTCCTTTTTTATATCGGGGCCCTGAAAGGGCTTTCGAGGACCTCCGCCAGGAAAAAGACGAAAGAACTGCTGGAACTCGTGGCTTTATGGGATGTACGGCGCAAGAAGATCAAAACATTTTCGGGAGGAATGAAACAGCGGCTGGGTATCGCGCAGGCGCTGATCAACGATCCAAGACTGCTGATACTGGATGAACCGACGGCCGGGCTTGACCCGAAAGAGCGCGTGCGTTTCCGGAACCTGATCGAAAGCCTGGGAAAAGAAAATATCGTTTTACTATCGACACATATCGTTTCGGATATCGAGCATATTGCGGATAAAATACTGATCATGAAAAGCGGCCGGATGATTTTTGAGGGAACATGGGATCGGGACAAGGGAGATCTGGAATCGTTTTATCTGTCTCTTTCCGAGGAAAGGGAACCCTCAGTGGACAGGGGGATGGTGAAATTATGAAACAGTTTGGAATGCTTTACCGGTATGAACTGAAAAAAATTTTGAAGAAGAAACTGGTCTGGGTCACATTTTTTCTCTGTATGGCGATTTCGGCAACAGCGATATTGGCGGATTTGACGGGCAGCTATTATGTGGACGGGGAAATCGCGGATACCCACTATAATATGTTTCTTGTTGACAGCGGGTATGAAAGGCAGCTTTCCGGCCGGAAGATCGATCAGGAGCTGCTCCGGGAGGTGACGGAAGCCTATGGGAAAATTCCGAAGACAATGGATGGAAGATACACGCTGACCGAAGAATATCAGACGTATGCCAGACCGTACAGCGCCATTTTTAATATCGCAAGAAAATGGAGCGGCATGGATGCGGAGGAACTTTTATGCTGGGAGGCGGACGAGAGGGAGCTTTATGAGAGGAAAGAAGAGATTCGTAAGGCATGCTGTGATCAGCTTTTGCTGACGGACCGTGAAAAATCTTTTTGGGAAAAAAAGAGCGGGCGCACAGAGGAACCGCTCACCTGGCTTTACCATGAGGGGTATGCGGTGCTGATGCGGAAACTGGAGATGCTGGGTCTGCTAATGCTTCTTCTGACGACGGTCTGCCTTTCCGGGATATTTCCGGAAGAACATATGCGCAGGACTGACCAGATGATATTATGCAGCCTCCGGGGTAAAAAAGACGTATACCGGGTGAAAATGCTGGCCGGCGTCAGCATATCCGCCGCCGCGGTTCTGCTCATGACGGGACTGACCGTCGTGCTTACGTTCGGAATATACGGAACGGAAGGCTTTGAGGCGGATTTTATGCTGTTTCCTTCCCGTAATATGTATTCCTATCCGCTTTCGATCGGGGAAGCGTGCCTGATCGGATATGGAATGCTGTTTATAACGACCATAATGTACGGCCTGTTCGTGATGGTGTTATCGGAACTTCTGCGCGGCGGTATGCCGACATTGGCAGTATCTGCCGGCCTCACCATTGCGGGCATGATATATACTGTTCCGGGACAGTACCGGGTTTTGGCGCAGATATGGGACTGGCTGCCTGTGAAATTTCTGAGTACAAGGAATCTTTTCGATATCAGGTTGCTCACGGTATTGGGGCACGGATTTCTGTCCTGGCAGGCCGTACCGGCGCTCTATCTGCTGTGCTGCCTCGTGCTTGCGGCGGCCGGGGGCAGGATTTACAGGAAGTATCAGGTTTCGGGGAGATGATGCGCGGCGCGTGTTTTACGCGCTGAAAGGTTGCACTAGCCAAAACGCCGTTCCGATAGTATAATGAAAGAAAAAAGTTCTAACGTCGTTTGACATGGACATGTCATGGAGGCCGGAATGCAGAAACTGAATGAAGAATTGAAGTCCGGGCAGCTGAAACAGGTCTATCTGCTGTATGGGGAAGAGGATTATCTGCGCAGACAGTATCGGGATAAACTGAAAAATGCCCTGACGGGAGAAGGCGATTCCATGAACTGCCATTACTTTGAGGGAAAAGATATCCGGGTCGGGGAAGTCATCGATCTGGCGGAAACGCTTCCTTTTCTTGCCGAAAGGCGCGTGATTGTGATCGAAAACAGCGGTCTTTTCAAGCGCGGCGGGGAACAGCTGGCGGAATATCTGAAAGAACCGTCCGAAACCGCTTTTTTTGTGCTGGTGGAAAAAGAAATCGACAGGCGGAGCAGGCTGTTCAAAGCCGTTTCGGTGAAAGGACGCGCCGTCGAATTTAAACCGCAGGATGAAGCCATCCTGAAACGCTGGATTCTCGGTATTCTGAAAAAAGAAAACAAGAAAATTACGGAACGGGATCTGGCGCTTTTTCTGGACAAAACGGGCGCGGGGATGGATAATATCAGCAAAGAGCTGGAAAAACTGATCTGTTACTGTATGGACCGGGAAGTCATAACGGGAGAAGACATCGAAAAGATCTGTACCAGACAGATCAGCAGCCAGATTTTCGATATGATCAATGCGATTGCGGAAAAGAAACAGAAAGAGGCGATGAATCTGTACTATGACCTGCTGACGCTGAAGGAACCGCCGATGCGTATCCTGTTTCTGCTGGCGAGACAGTTCAACCTGCTTTTGCAGGTCAGGGAACTGAAGAAAAAGGGCTGTCCCGTAAAGGAGATCGGGGAAGCCGTGGGGCTTCCGGGGTTTATCGCCGGAAAATACGTCAGCCAGGCGGCCAGATTTTCCGGCAGGGTTCTGCGGCAGGCGGTAACGGACTGCGTAGAAGCGGAAGAGGCGGTCAAAACGGGAAAGATGAACGATGTGCTCAGCGTGGAACTGCTGTTGATACGGTACAGTCAGGCAACATGATGATACGATAGGAGAAAAGGAGATATCATGATAAGTATTATATGGTCGATCGCTGTCTGTTTCATTGTATACAGACTGGTAGTAAATCGGAATAATTCGGGCGGCGGCAGTAAAGCAGGGGGGCCGCCCGTGATACATACGACGCCGGCCGGACAGCGGGATCAGCGAAAGGCGGGGCCCGTAAACGGCTGGCCGAACCGTCCCGCGGCCGGCCAGATGGGACATGCAGCACCGCCGCAGAAACGGCCGGCCGGACAGCCGCCGGAAGAGCGGGAAATTTCCACGATGGAATATCTGGAAGAGAAGGCGAGACAGGACGCGGCGGAACACGCGCGGGATAAATGGGAAGAAAACAAACGTCTGAACCGGAATTACGGCGGCCTTCGCGTCGCGGAACGGCTCCCCGCCGGAGACACCGCTCCGGACGGGAAAAAATGCGTTATCTGCGATTACTGCGGCGCGGAAAATCTGATTCCGATGCTGCCGCGTGAGCGGTTTGGCTGTTATTTTTGCAGAGAACCGTTGCGATAAAGAAGGGAAGGATTTAATGGGTGCATTTTATAAAGGACTGTGATATACGGAATCCGGTTGAGAGATCTATCATAATTTCTCCCACATAGGGCAGATTGATATTGTTAGCTGCAACGGTTAATGTTAATCAAATGCCCTGTTTCGTTCGTCCATTCTTTCAAAACTCACAGAATCTTCATGAATTATAATTGTTATGTTATTGTTACTGTATTCTGCTGCAATTTCTTTCAGCTTGCTTACAATATCATCTTTTGTCATACTTAACATTTCTTCAATATCTGTTCTGTTCCAAAAATCCTGTATCTCGTTCATCATATTGCCGATACAATAGTCACGTTCTCCAACGGTAAGCGTCTTTTTGTCTGCGATATGATAGGAAAATGGGTAGAACAAATCACACCATGCACCGTATCCGTTTTCTTCCGCTGTTTTTGACGGAAGATATTGATTATAAATAGGGTCTTCCTCTTTCTGTCCCGTGTTAATACTTTGCACATACTTTCCATTTTCCACTCCGGAAAGCCATGTGGTTAATGCTACAAAAGAAAGCTCGTCACTGTCCAGGTTCACGGAAAAATCCTGCTGGGCAGTATCAACATTGATCCGTTCCATTCGTTCATAATTTTCATTTGCCCATTCCAGTAAATCCATGTTAAAATCTGCAACTGACCTGCTTTGGTAATCGGCTGTTTTCAAATCCAATAAGGAACGGTAATCTTCCTCTGTGCCATTAGGATATTCCCGGCGTTCCTGTCCTTGCTGTATATTTTCCCGTTCACTCTTTCCGGCATCCGACTCCGAAAGGGGCATGAAGGAATATTCTACGGAAATTTGCAGTTTATCTGTATTCCATTTCTCATTCAGTTTTTCGATTTCAGCATGAATTGCTTCCTGCATGAATGAATTATTCTGTAACTGTTCTTTCGTTTTGCCTTGTAAGATATTTTGTAACCCGTTCGCAACGCCCAAACGTGCGGCATTGTACTCACCGACAGTAAGTGTATCAGCATTTTGAATGGTAAGGCTAAAAACAAATTCCAACATGGCATTATCAGAAGCACCGGGATAATCAGTTGCTATGCCTCCTCCAAAATCCCGTGTCTGCCACTTTTCCGCCGTGAGGGGTTCTAATGTGTAAAACAGAAAAGCCGCAATCTCATTACTGTCCTTTTGTTCATACAGAGTAATATTTTGAGAGAATTTTTCCAACAGATTACGATATTCTTTCGTGTCTGTTAATTCCCATACTTTATTTTGAAATTCTGAAACACTCATATCTTCGTAACCGTCAAATTGTAAGGCAAGCAATTTATCAAATTCTTCATCGGAAAAATCTGTGTCATGGACAGTATTTTTTTCGCTGCTGCCTGCTGCGGAAGTCGCAAAAGTAGTAGTTACGCCAACAATGAGTATTGCAGCAATACAAATTGCAAGCAGTGAGGTTTTTTTAATTTTCATAACCGCTGTAATCCTTTCTTCGATAGCATTTTTGCTAAAGTTGTTACAAAATGGCAATAGACCGCTTTTTGCTGCTTCCATGTTGATGAGCATTAGCGAATAGGCAGATTTTGATTTTTCTCCAAATTGCCGTATAACGCTTTCATCACAAGCCAGTTCTATATCACGGTTAAAAAAATGATACATCACCCACACAAAAGGGTTGAACCAATGAATACAAAGGGCAAGTGTTGCAATCAGCTTTGTTACAGTATCATAGCGATAAATATGCACATATTCATGTGAGAGGACATATTGCAGTTGTTTTTCATTTTTCCAGTCCGTTTTTTTCGGCATTAAAATAACAGGACGGAAAATGCCATAAGTTAATGGGGCGGAAATCCTATCAGATTGCCTTACCGAAATTGGACGTTTCAATGGGCGTTCCGCCAGCCATTTTTCTATATAATGGTTGTGGACGGGTAAAGCTGTCCGAAATTCAATCAGACAACGCAAATAGGATATTACGAAAAACAATGCGGTAAGTATTATTCCTGTACACCATACAATAAACCATATGGAAACAGATGGTGAAATAGCCGCTGGCGGCTGTTCTGTTCCCTGTGTTGTAACAAACAGCTCCTGCATAGTGGGAATGTTGTAATCTGTTCCAACTTCCGGTAATGTTGTAGAAGATATGCTATGAGTTACCAACGTATAAATACTGAACATTGACGGAATCGAAAACGGGATAAGCAGTCTTAACATCACCAGTTCCCATAAAACAAGAAATGTCTTTTTCGGCAGTTTATTGATTGCAGCCGCACGGATCATTACTACCGCAGTAATGAAAGCAGCCCCCGAAAAGCTCATTTGCAGTAAATTCATTTGTAGCAAATTCATTTGCTTCACCTCTATTCCAAATCTTCCACAATCTGTCTGAGCTTCTGAATCTGTTCAGCGGAGAGCTTTTTTCTGCCTAACAGGGCTGCAAACAGTTTGTCAACCGAACCGTCATAAATCTTGTCAATCAATTCATTTGTTTCTGCTTCCTGTACTTCTTCTTTGGGAATAAGGGCATGGCACATGAAATTCGGTTCGGAACGTTCAATCGCCCCTTTTTTGATACATCTTTTTATCAGTGTGTAGGTAGTATTCATGTTCCAGCCAATTTCTTTTTTCAGAACATCAGATATATGTTTTGCCGTGGTATCGCCCTCACTCCAAAGCACACACATTACTTTCAATTCTGAGTCGAAAAGTTTAATATCCATTTTTATCCTCATTTCTGCGCGGCTTTTTGGGCATATCAAGTTTGTGGATGCCGCGCAGACACAAACTTTTATCATTTTTATAAGACCGCAGTAGTTTCTGCATGGTTATACATTACACCTTTTTTGCCGGACTGTCAACACTACCGCAGTAGTGTTGAGAAAAAATTCATAATTTTATGTCGGAAATTGCTGTAATCGTATTGTAAACAGCGCCTTTTGACAACCGAATCCTGTATGGAAAATTGCATCGGAAAATCAAAAGTACCGTTTATGGTACTATGTATCTGCTATTATAAAATCAGATATTGAAAAATTCGAACATTTGTTTTATTATATAAACAGAACAAATGTTCCTAAAAAACGAAAGAGGGAGGAATGACGGCAGATGCGGAAGAGAAAGATTTTGTATGCGGCGGCGATGATACTGTCCGCGCTGGTAATATTTTTCTGTGCGAAAGAAACGGTGATGAGCCGGAATAAAGCGGGGAATAAGGGTGAGAAACAGTATTTTGCGGCGATGGAGAAAGCGTACTGTGCGGATATGGCGGAACTTCTCGCCGGCCGGGGATATCAGAACAGCGGGATTACGATACGATGGGTCGCGGAAGAAGAAGGAAGAAGGGACTATACGGTCCTGATACATCATAGAAATATTAAACGGCTGGATGAGGCGGGAAGGGAAGCGCTTCTGCGTGAACTTGCAGGAACTGAATTTCAGGACGAAAGGTGCACTTTCTGCTATGAATTTCTGATATTTTAGACGACATTAAGTGAATGACATTTGACAGGTTTGGGATTATAATAGTACGGGAAGTAATATTGCAGTATCATGTGAGATGCCAAAGCATCGGAAATGGAGCAGGAAATGAGACATAATCCAAAACCACAGGAAGTGTACAGACACTTTAAAGGCAATCTGTATCAGATTCTTTGTCTTGCGAAAGACAGCGAAAACGGAGAAACGATGGTGGTCTATCAGGCAATGTACGGAGATTTTCAGATCTATGTCAGGCCGCTTTCTTCTTTTATGGAAGAGATAGACAGAAAGAAATATCCGGATGCGGAAGGATATTACCGTTTCGAGCCTGCGGATATGCACCGGCCGTCCGCGCAGGATACGGATACCGATGATTGGAACAGGGGGCGGGAAGAACGGAAGCCGGAGGAAAAGGCGGCCTGGGAGAACGCTGACCCACAGGAAGAACTGAATATCGATCCCCTGGTACTGCAGTTTCTGGACGCCGATTCTTACGAACGGCGGCTGGAAATTCTGAGTATGCTTCATAACCGCATTGACCATGATATGATCAATACGATGGCGGTCGCGGTGGACGTTGAGATCAAAGACGGCGAGCTGGAAGACAGATATGAAGAATTGAAGGGCTGTCTTCTGACTTTTGAAAGGTTTGAATGCAACCGGCTCAGATAACCGCGGTTTTGGCCTTATGGTAATCGGGGCCGCCGGGACAGACGTGACGGCAGCGGCGGATTTTTCCCAATTATAAAAGTATGCTGAGCTCCGACGAGGATCGATAATCAGATAAACGATACCGGGTATTTGAAAAGCGGTTTTATGTCAGGAGGGATATTATGTTTTATGATTTGGAGAACAGACTTGTTGTCGGCGTTTCATCCAGAGCGCTGTTTGATTTATCCTGTGAAAATGAAATTTTTGAGAAAGAGGGCGTGGAAGCATACTGCCGTTACCAGGTGGAGCACGAGGATGAAATATTGAAGCCGGGGCCGGGTTTTCCTCTGATAAAAGCGTTGCTGAATCTGAACAGCCTGCCCGGCAGGGAAGGCTGTGTGGAAGTGATTATTATGTCGCGCAACAGCCCGGATACATCGCTTCGCGTATTTAACGCCATCGCTTATTACGGCCTGAACATAACGAGAGCGGTACTTGCGAGCGGCGCTTCGCTCGCGCCGTATCTGGATGCTTTCCGAACCGATTTGTTTTTGTCGGCATATGAGGACGATGTGCAGAGTGCAATCGATTCCAATATTGCGGCGGGCATCATATGCAGCGACGGGATACACACATACGACTGCGAACATCAGATCAGACAGATACGGATTGCCTTTGACGGGGATGCGGTGCTTTTTTCGGACGAATCGGAGCGGATTTCCAGGGAATGCGGCCTGGAAGCCTTTGAAGAGAATGAACGGGAAAATGCGGGAAATCCGCTGAAAGCCGGCCCGTTTGCCAAATTTTTACGTACATTGTCGGAATTGCAGAAAGATCTGACAACGGAAGAAGCGCCGATAAGGACCGCACTTGTGACGCTCAGGTGCGCGCCTGCGCATGAGCGGGTTATCCGCACGCTGCGGGCGTGGAATGTCAGAATCGACGAGGCTTTTTTCCTCGGCGGCGTGCAGAAGACGGATGTGCTGAAGGCGTTCGGGGCGCATATATTCTTTGATGATCAGGCGGTACATACGAAAACAGCATCCGAAGTGGTGCCGGCGGCGAGGGTTCCCTATAAGAACAAGGAGCCTGACGACGGCTGAGAGGCGCACGCCCGGCATAAACTTTATGATCGTCTGTGTCTGCCGTGTATGCTGACGCGACGGGATTGAAGACTGAGAGGAAATATGAAATATAATAATATAGAAGAAGCGAAGTTCCTGTCCAGGCCGAACCGGTTCATCGCATATGTGGAACTGAACGGTGAGCGTACAAAGGTTCATGTGAAGAACACGGGCCGGTGCAGAGAACTATTGCAGGAGAATGTAACCGTATATCTGGAAAAGGGGCAGAATCCGGAGCGAACTACGGCATATGATCTTGTGGCCGTGGAAAAGGCAGGCAGGTTATTCAATATCGATTCAGGAGCGCCCAATAAGGTTGTGGAAGAGTGGCTGCATAAGAAAGAACTTTTTCCGGATATTACGTTGATACGGCCGGAAACATCCTATCGAAATTCCCGTTTTGATTTTTACCTGGAAACGGCGTCCGGCCGGAAAATTTTTATGGAAGTAAAGGGCGTTACGCTGGAAAGTGACGGACATGCGGCGTTTCCGGACGCGCCTTCGGAACGGGCCGTAAAGCATGTGGAAGAACTGATGGCCGCAAGGAATGAAGGGTATGAGGCCTATATTCTGTTCGTACTTCAGATGAAAGACATGATTTCTTTTTCGCCGAACGAAGATGCACAGCCGGAATTCGGCGAAGTTCTGCGGCGGGCAAGGCGCGCGGGCGTCAGAGTACTCGCCTGCGACTGCGAGGTGGGAAAAGACAGCCTGATGCTGCGGAAGGAAGTGCCCGTTATTCTGTCGCCGTTAGACCGAATTGCCGGGCCGCTGCTTGCCTGGTATGACAGAGGGCGGCGTATCCTTCCCTGGCGCGAGAGTCCGACGCCCTATCATGTATGGGTCTCCGAAATCATGCTGCAGCAGACAAGGGTGGAGGCGGTTAAGCCTTATTATGACAGGTTTATGGAAGAGCTTCCGGATATCCGGAGCCTTGCCTGCGTGGAGGAAGAGAAGCTTTTGAAACTCTGGGAAGGACTCGGATATTATAACCGGGCCAGAAATCTGAAGAAAGCGGCCGAGAAAATCGTTATAGATTATGGCGGCCGAATGCCGGCCGGATACGAAGCGCTTGTCGGACTTCCGGGAATCGGAAGTTATACGGCGGGCGCCATATCTTCCATTGCTTTTCAGCATGCGGTTCCGGCGGTGGACGGAAACGTTCTGAGAATTTTGTCGAGACTGCGCATGGATGAACGGGATGTTTCGGATACAAAAGTGAAAAAAGAAATAGAAGCGGAACTTGCGGAAGTCATGCCGCGGGAACGGCCGGGCGATTTTAATCAGGCCCTTATGGAGCTTGGAGCGGTAGTCTGTGTGCCAAATGGTGCGCCCAAATGCAGCATTTGTCCGTGGGAGGCTTTCTGCAGGGCGCAGAAGGCCGGCCGTACTTCGGAATTTCCGCACAAGGCGCCGAAGAAGCCGAGAGGAATTGAGAAGAAAACAATTCTGGTTATTCGGGATGAAGGAAAGATTGTCCTGCGTAAGCGCGCGGATAAAGGCCTGCTGGCCGGTATGTATGAGTTTCCTTCGATGGAAGGCGAACAGACAAAGGAGAGGATAACCGTTTATTTAAAATCGCTTGGACTGGCGCCGGTCAGAATCGAAGAACTGCCGTTTTCAAAGCATGTTTTCACCCATAAAGAGTGGCACATGACAGGATATGCCATCCGGGTGGACGAGTTGGAAAGAATGCAGACGGACGCAGGGCTGCTCTTTGTAACACCCGATGAAATAGAAGAGAACTATCCGATTCCTTCTGCGTTTGCGGCATACAGGAATTATATTTAAAAAGGATGGAAAGACTTTTAGAATGGTTGAATAAAATGTCCGCAGAAGCGGCAGGAAAGGCACGGAAAAGATGAAACTTTTATCAATTGCAATTCCCAGTTATAATTCGGAAGCCTATATGCGTAAATGTATCGAATCGCTGCTTCCGGGCGGGGAGGATGTGGAAATATTGGTGGTGGATGACGGTTCAACAGACCGGACGGGAGAAATTGCCGACGAATACGAAAGACTGTATCCGGGCATTGTCAGGGCGGTTCATCAGGAGAACGGCGGACATGGAGCGGCTGTTAATGCAGGCCTGGAACATGCCTCCGGGTTATATTTTAAAGTGGTTGACAGCGACGACTGGGTAAAAGAAAGCGCATACCGGACGATCTTACAGACGCTTCGGGAGCTGGCAGGCGGCAGTACGGCGCTCGATATGCTCATCAGCAATTTCGTCTATGAGAAAGAAGGCGCAAAAAAGAATAAAGTGATGAAATATCATCATGCGCTGCCGAAAGACAGGATTTTCACATGGGAGGAAGTGAAGCATTTCCATAAAGGGCAGTACATCCTGATGCACTCCGTTATTTTCAGGACAAAACTTTTGAAAGAATGCGGGATGAAACTGCCGGAGCACACGTTCTACGTGGATAATCTTTTTGTTTTCGAGCCGCTGCCGTATGTGAGGACGATGTATTATCTCGACGTAAATTTTTACCGTTACTATATCGGAAGGGAAGGCCAGTCCGTCAACGAACAGGTCATGATCTCCAGAATTGACCAGCAGATAAAAGTAAATAAAATGATGCTCGACTATCTGGTGGAAAAGAAACCGGAAATATGCAGACGGCCCAGAATGAAGAATTATATGATCAGTTATCTGGAAATTATCACGGTCATTTCATCCGTGCTTCTGATTCGTTCCGGTGCGGAAGAAAGTCTGGAGAAAAAGAAGGAACTGTGGGCATATATCAAACAGAAAGATGCCCTGCTTTATATCAGATTAAGATACGGCATTATGGGAAATTCGATGAATCTTCCGGGAAAAGGGGGCAGAAAAATATCGGTGGAAGCATATAAAATCTGTCAGCGTTTCTTCAAATTTAATTAAACGGAATGGGGTCAGAGAGTTTCCGGCCCCATTTTTCTTTTATTCTTATGATTCAGATTGTGCTTCAGATTCAGAAGGATATCGAAACGGTATACGAGAAGATACATCACGGCGGCCATGACAAAAGCGGTTATCACGTCAAACGCGGAATGCTGTTTGGTGAACATCGTCGAAAGGATAATCGAAATGCAGAGCACGAGCGAGCAGTTTCGGATTCCTTTATGCTTTGCGAAATGCCTGCTTTTTGCGATGGCAAAATGGCAGCCGAGGGAATTATATACGTGAATGCTCGGCCAAAGGTTTGTCGGTGTATCGGCGCGGTAAATCATGGAGACAAGTTTTGTGAAAATATTGTCTCTCGGGAAAATGAATGGCCGCAGACGGTGCCCGTTTGGCCAAAGTGTGGAAACGAGCAGAAAAACGGTCATTCCCGCAAACAAAAAAGCACAGCATTTATAATAATCGTCTTTGTCCTTAAAGAAGAAAAAAGCGACGGTGGCCGCGACATAAAGAAACCACAGCAGATAGGGCACGATAAATACTTCACAAAACGGAATGTAGTCATCCAGCGCGACATGAATGAGCTTATAATGTTTTACGGTCTTTTCCAGATGGCCGAACCATATCATATAGACCGGCGCATAAATCAGGAGCGGAATGGCATGCTTATATTTATGGAAAAAAGCTTTCATGCTTCATCAAACACCTTTCTAAGTCTGCGATGTGCAGATATTATTTATGAAACATATCATAGCAGATTGTATACAAAAGTCAAAATCACTTTTGTATAAAAATTTTATCCATTTTACCGCAAAAATATCAAAAATGTGCAAAAGAGTGTAAAGAAAATGTTCTTTTCTGGAATGATATTCCGGAATCAGGCCAGAAACCGGACTTTCTGCTGCTCACAGGACAGACAGATATGGTCGGATTTAAAATACACTTCCCCGTCGGTATGAATCCAGAGCGGGGCGGAAGTTTTTATCTCAATCCGGGCCGCCCGGTAATGGAATATCTGCGGAAAAATGTAGTGCTTCCCGAAGAAGGCGGTAGGAAGCGCAAGGAAGATGACAGGTTTTGGCAGGCGGCCGACAAGGCAGAGATCGAGCAGGCCGTCTGCGGCGTCGGCCTGCGGACAGAATTTGAATCCGCCGCCTTCGTAACGGTGTATCATGACCGCGGCAAAAAGAAAACGGTTCAGGTGAATGGGGCGTCCGCCGTCCAGAAAAAGATCGCAGGAGATACGCCTGGCGGCAATCAGCTGTTTCAGGGCAATGACAAGATATGTCAGCCGGCCCAGTTTTACCTTGTTCAACATGTCTTTCAGAGGGGAAGAAAGGGCTTCCTCGCATACCGCTGCATCGAACCCGATTCCGCTGCTGATGACAAAAAAGCGGTCTCCCGGTACCTTTACGCCGTCCCTTTTCGGCGTGGCCTGCATGGAACCGCTTATGACAAGCCGCCCCAGATCAACTTTGCGGAGGATATTGTCATCCAGTATTTTCTCAAGGATTTTGACAGGATTCCGGTCCAGCTTCATATCCCTTGCCAGGTCGTTGCCGGAACCGGTAGGGATAAAGCCGATATTTACGCGGGAAAAGTCGCGGATTCCCTGAAGCGCTTCGTTTACCGTGCCGTCGCCGCCCAGTATGATCAGGTTGACATAAGAACTGCCGGAAGCGTTTTCTGATGTGATCTCTGCCGCCAGTTTGGCGATATGGCCGCTGTGTTTTGACATCATCAGGCGGTAGGGAATCTTTTTTTCTGCAAAAACAGGTTCCAGCTGTTTCCAGATACGCAGTCCCTGGCCGGACTGGGAAGATGGGTTCATTATAATATAGTACATGATGTTTGTCCTCTGTTGTGAAAGTGTGCGTACGGGAACCCCCGGTTTTCATACGGTTTATTGCCACCGCGCATATTATAGCATAAATATGCGGTTTTTGTAAAAATTTTATCCCGACGTTTCCGCCTGCCGCCCGGAACCTTTCATTTCAAAGAAATTCTACCTGACATATTGCGCCGGAAACGTTCCCTGTGATATACTTACTCTGGTTTAATGTGAGAATATCAGAATACAGGTATTCTCTCCGCGGATTTGAGATTCCGCAGAACGGAATCATGGAGTTTCGTGTAACGCGAATGATTAATATTTATAAAAGAAAGGCAGGAACAGGAATGTATTCATTTGATGAGGTAAAAAGAACGGATCCGGAAATCGCGCAGGCAATCGAGGACGAGCAGCAGCGCCAGAATTCACACATTGAGCTGATCGCTTCGGAAAACTGGGTAAGCAAGGCGGTCATGGCGGCTATGGGAAGCCCGCTGACGAATAAATATGCAGAAGGTTATCCGGGCAAGAGATATTATGGCGGCTGTGAATGCGTGGACGTCGTTGAAAATCTGGCAAGAGACCGGGCGAAAGAACTTTTTGGCTGTGAATATGTGAATGTTCAGCCGCATTCCGGCGCGCAGGCTAATATGGCCGTATTCTTTGCGGTGATGGAGCCGGGAGATACTTTTATGGGAATGAATCTCGATCACGGCGGACACCTTTCCCACGGTTCACCGGTGAATATGTCCGGTAAATACTTCAAATGCGTGCCTTACGGCGTTAATGACGAAGGATTTCTGGATTATGATAAAGTGCGGGAAATTGCACTGGAATGCAGACCGAAAATGATCGTTGCAGGTGCATCCGCATATGCGAGGACGATTGATTTTAAGAAATTCAGGGAGATCGCCGACGAAGTGGGCGCTGTTTTGATGGTAGATATCGCGCATATTGCGGGACTTGTAGCGGCCGGACTTCATCCGAGCCCGATTCCTTATGCGCATGTAACGACAACCACGACCCATAAGACGCTGCGCGGACCCCGCGGCGGCATGATTATGTCGTCTCAGGAAGTGGCGGACAAATATAACTTTAACAAGGCAATTTTCCCCGGAACACAGGGCGGTCCGCTGATGCACGTTATTGCCGCGAAGGCCGTATGCTTTAAAGAAGCGCTTTCTCCGGCGTTTAAGGAGTATCAGCAGGGCGTGATCGATAATGCGCAGGCGCTTTGCAAAGGGCTGCTTGCAAGAGACGTGAAAATCGTTTCCGGCGGTACGGACAACCATTTGATGTTAGTAGATCTGACGAATTATGATTTGACGGGAAAAGCGGTGGAGAAGCTTCTGGATGAGGCGAATATCACTGCGAATAAAAATACAATACCGAATGACCCCAAGTCTCCGTTTGTAACGAGCGGCGTCCGACTTGGAACTCCGGCGGTAACTTCCAGAGGTCTGAATACGGAGGATATGGATCAGGTTGCGGAGGCAATTTCCATCGTGATCAAAGAAGGCGAAGCGGGACTCGAAAAAGCCCGCGCGATCGTAAAGGGCTTAACGGATAAATATCCGCTTAACTAAGGAGAGAAAGAGAGGGCTTAGAGGAAGATGATTCAGATAGCGGTTTTAGGATATGGTACAGTAGGAAGCGGCGTTGTCGAAGTAATCGAGACAAACAAAGCGGACATCAACAAGAAGGCGGGAACGGAGCTGAATATCAAATATATTCTGGATTTGAGAGACTTTCCGGGCGATCCTTACGAGGATAAAGTGGTACATGATTTCAATACGATTCTGGAAGATCCGGAAGTTACCGTAATCTGTGAGACGATGGGAGGCATCAATCCGGCCTATACGTTCTCGAAACAGGCGATTCTTGCGGGGAAAAGCGTCTGCACTTCCAATAAGGAACTGGTTGCCAATCACGGTTCGGAACTGATACGGCTTGCCAAAGAGAACCATTGCAATTATCTGTTTGAAGCGAGCGTGGGCGGCGGCATTCCGATTATCCGTCCTCTGAATTACTCTCTGACTGCGGAAAAACTGGATGCCATTACGGGTATTTTAAACGGGACGACGAACTATATTCTGACCAAAATGGAAGAAAACGGTGCCGGTTTTGATGATGTGCTGAAAGAAGCACAGGAAAAAGGTTATGCAGAAAGAAATCCCGAAGCGGATGTGGAGGGATATGACGCATGCAGAAAGATTGCCATTCTGTCTTCCCTGATGAAGGGGGAAACCGTAAATTACGAAAAAATTTATACGGAAGGCATCACGAAGATTACGTCGGCAGATTTTGCATATGCGAAAAAGATGAACTGCTCCGTCAAACTGCTTGCCATGAGCAAAAGTACGGAAGACGGATTTTTCGCGATGGTTGCGCCGTTTATGATTCCGGAAGAACATCCGTTATTTAATGTAAAAGGCGTATTCAATGCGGTATATGTGCATGGCAATATGCTGGGCGATTCCATGTATTACGGAAGAGGCGCCGGGAAACTGCCGACGGCGAGTGCGGTGGTTTCCGATATTGTGGACTGCGCAAGACATCCGGGCAAGACCGTTATGTGCTTTTGGGACGATACCCAGGTGGAACTGATGGATATTGCCGATACGAAGCGCCGGTTCTTTGTCCGTGTCAATGCGGATAAAAAAGCGGAAGCGATGGCGGCATTTTCCTCCATAGAAGAAGCAGATGCCGGTTTCGAGGAGGAATTTGCATTCATAACAGATGTTATGACAGAAAAAGCGTTTGATGAAAAACTGAATTCCATTGGCGGTGCGCTGAGCAGAATTCGTCTGGAAGGCTAATTTTTATGCCGACTCCCAGCGGCAAGAGTCATCAATGGGAAGAATGCCTGAATCAGAGTGAGGGGGGGCACCATAATGAAATATATTGTTGTTTTAGGCGACGGAATGGCGGATGAACCGATCGAAAGCCTGGGCGGTAAAACGCCGCTTGAATATGCCGAAACGCCGACGATGGATGCGCTGAGCAAAAAATCCGAGATCGGCATGGTTCATACGATTCCGGAGGGCATGAAGCCGGGATCCGATACGGCGAACCTGTCCGTGCTCGGATACGAACCGAAGAAGTATTATTCCGGCCGTTCTCCGTTAGAGGCGCTGAGCATCGGCGTGCCGATGAAAGATACGGATATTGCGCTTCGTTGTAATATCGTAACGATTTCCGAGGGCGACGTTCCTTTCGAAAAACAGACAATTATCGATCACAGTGCGGATGAAATCAGCACAAAAGACTGTGCCGTGCTGCTTGATGCGGTAAGAAAAGAGCTGGAAAACGATATTTATAAATTTTATGTGGGAACAAGTTACAGGCATTGCCTGATCTGGGAAAACGGTAAAGTCGTGGAACTGACGCCGCCTCATGATGTGCTGACGCAGACCATCGGGCAGCATCTCCCCGAGGATGCCGTTTTACGGGAGATGATGCGGAAAAGCTATGATATTCTTGTGAATCACCCGATCAATATCGAACGGAAGAAGAACGGACTGCATCCGGCCAACTGCTGCTGGTTCTGGGGCGCCGGCACCAAACCGATGCTTTCTTCTTTTGAGGAGAAGACCGGAAAAAAAGGCATGATGGTTTCAGCGGTCGATCTGCTGAAAGGGATTGCCGTCGGAGCCGGCATGGGCGTGGCCGAAGTGGACGGCGCAAACGGCGGTCTTCATACCAATTATGAAGGAAAAACAAAAGCGGCGTTTGACGCGCTGCAAAACGGGTATGATTTTGTCTATATTCATCTGGAAGCGCCCGATGAAATGGGCCATCAGGGCAGTACGGAGAAAAAAGTACAGGCAATCGAATATCTGGATACGCGGGTCATCGGGCCTTTAAAAGAAATGCTGGATGCGGAGGGATTGTCTTATCGTATGCTTGTGCTTCCCGATCATCCGACGCCCGTCAGAGTCAGAACCCATACGGCGGGCAGCGTGCCCTATCTGCTGTACGACAGTACGAACGAGCTTGACAGAACCTGGAGTTATAACGAAAAAGAAGGGGCGGCAAGCGGCATTTGTTTCCCGGAAGGGTATATGCTGATAGATCATTTGTTTTCATGCTGACGCGGAAAGCGTCCGGCGGCATAAATTGCAGGCTGAGAAAGGAACAGTTACAGAGATGAGAAAAGTAGTGAAATTTGGCGGGAGCTCTCTTGCCAGCGCAGAGCAGTTCAAAAAAGTCGGTCATATTATTCATGCGGATGAGGAACGGAAGTTCGTCGTGCCCTCTGCGCCCGGCAAACGGGACGCGGACGATACGAAAGTAACGGATATGCTTTACGAATGCTATGATCTGGCGGAAGCGGGGAAGGATTTCAAGGAGCAGTTGCGGGCGATCAGGGCAAGATATCAGGAAATTATCGACGGCCTCGCGCTGCAGCTTTCTCTGGAAAATGAGTTTAAGACGATTGAGAAAAACTTTAAGGAAAAATCAGGAAGCGACTATGCGGCGTCCAGAGGGGAATATCTGAACGGCATTATCATGGCCGCATATCTCGGTTTTGAATTTGTTGATGCGGCGGAAGTCATTCGCTTCAATGAGAACGGCGAGTTCGATGCGGAGACGACAAATAAACTGATGAGAGAACGTCTGACCCATATGGAAGCGGCGGTAATTCCGGGATTTTATGGCGCAAAAGAGGACGGCACGGTCAAAACCTTTTCCCGCGGCGGTTCCGATATTACGGGATCTATCGTGGCAAGGGCGGTTAAGGCGGATGTTTATGAGAACTGGACGGATGTCTCCGGATTCCTTGTTGCCGATCCGAGAATTATCTATAAACCGGAACCGATCTCGACGATTACGTATAAGGAACTGCGTGAGCTGGCTTATATGGGAGCGAGCGTGCTGCATGAAGACGCTATTTTTCCGGTCAGAAGAGAAGGGATCCCGATCAACATCCGAAATACCAATGCGCCGGAGGATGAAGGAACCTGGATTGTGGAAAGCACCTGCCAGAAACCTAAATATGTCATTACCGGGATTGCGGGAAAGAAAGGCTTCTGCGCGGTCAATATCGAGAAAGATTCCATGAACTCGGAAGTTGGGTTTGGCAGAAAGGTTCTGCAGGTTTTTGAAGACAGCGGCATTTCCTTTGAGCATGTGCCTTCGGGAATCGATACGATGACAATATTTGTGCATCAGGACGAGTTTATGCACAAAGAACAGAAAGTAGTATCGGGTATTCACAGGCTGGCCGATCCGGACACGATCGAAATAGAGGCGGACCTTGCGCTGATTGCGGTCGTTGGACGCGGCATGAAGTCCATGAGAGGAACGGCGGGGCGTATTTTTTCCGCGCTGGCGCATTCTAATGTCAACGTTAAAATGATCGATCAGGGTTCCAGCGAGCTGAATATCATTATCGGCGTTGCGAATGCCGATTTTGAAACGGCAATCAAGGCAATTTACGATATTTTTGTACTTTATCAGTTATAATATTTACTTTTTTTGTGAATTATGCTATATTATTGTAGTCAGGATCCCGGACATGAGGGCATAATGTACAATAAATGGCTAACATCTAATGTTAATACATAATGTATCCGCGTTTTGTGCTTGTGTTTTATGGGAGATGAACAGGGGAATGTCCGGACTGAACAAAATGGGGGATACAATATGAGCAAATTGACAAGTGACGCATTGGTTTTTACGAATGACAACTGTATTGGCTGTAATAAATGTATATCGGTCTGCCCGGTACTGACTGCCAATTATGCAGTAAATGAAAACGAGCAGAATAAGATTGTGGTAGACGGAAAACAGTGTATCAGCTGCGGTGCCTGTTTTGATGCCTGTGAACATCAGGCGAGGGAATACCGGGACGATACGGAGCGTTTTTTTGAAGATCTGAAAAAAGGGGAGAAGATTTCCCTGCTCCTTGCGCCCGCTTTTCTGGCAAATTATCCGAAAGAATATGCTTCCGTGCTCGGTGGTCTGAAAGAAATGGGCGTAAACCGCATGATCAGCATCAGCTTCGGAGCGGATATTACGACATGGGGTTATATCAAATATATTACGGAAAAAAAGTTTAAAGGCGGAATTTCCCAGCCCTGTCCGGCAGTCGTCGATTATATCGAGAAATACATACCGGAACTGATTCCCAGTCTTGTTCCCGTACATTCGCCTCTGATGTGCGGTGCTATCTATGTGAGAAAATACATGAAAGTGCCGGATAAGCTGGCCTTTATCAGTCCCTGTATCGCTAAGAAGAACGAGATAGAAGACGCAAACTGCGGCGGATATGTATCTTATAATGTAACGTTTGATCATCTGATGAAATATGTCAGGGAACATAAAATTTCCGGAAAACCTGTAAAAGACGAGATCGAATACGGGCTTGGCTCTATTTATCCGATGCCGGGCGGCCTGAAAGAGAACGTCTACTGGTTCTGCGGTGAAGAAATTTTTATCCGCCAGATAGAAGGCGAAAGGCATACATACGAATTTTTGGAGGATTATAAGGAAAGAGTCCTGAACGGAAAGGAACTTCCGTTCATGGTGGATGCGCTCAACTGCGCTAAGGGCTGTCTGTACGGCACGGCGGTTGAAGAAGCGAAAATGAAATGCGACGATACCCTTTATGAAGTACAGAAGATTAAAGCGGCGAGCAAACGGAACGGAAAAGCGAGCGCATGGAGCAGGAGCCTGACGCCGAAACAACGGCTGGCCCGCTTTAATAAACAGTTTAAGAATCTGGATATTAATGATTTTATCAGGCATTATACCGATAAATCGGCGGAAGTGAAAATCAGTTATCCGGATACCTCCGAGCTGAATATGATTTTTGATACGATGGAGAAAACCAGGGTTGAGAGACAGTCAATAAACTGCTCTGCCTGCGGCTACAAGACCTGTTATGATATGGCGGCTGCGATTTATAATGGCTGTAATACGAAAGATAACTGTATTTATTACATAAAAGACGCGATTATGAAAGAAAAACTCGTTGCAGAGGAGCTGTCCGTCGAAATGCAGGAAAAGAACGAAGTGATTGAGACGAGAAACCGGCAGATTTCCCAGGTGGTCAGCGAGGTTGCCGTTGATTTTGACAGCCTGGATACATCCATCAGTGAAATGTCCATGGGAAATAACGGCAATGCGGAAGAAAGCACAGGAATTTCCATGTCCATGAGTGAAGTGGTGACATTCTGCGACGATCTGCGCTCTGCGCTGACGCAGATTCAGACGCTGTTGGTGAAGCTGGAAGAGAATAATCTGGAAATCACCAACGTGGCGGAAGAAACGAATCTGCTTGCTTTAAATGCCAGCATCGAAGCGGCAAGGGCGGGTGAGTCGGGCAGAGGGTTTGCAATTATCGCGGAGAATATTAAAAAACTGGCGGATTCTTCCAAAGAGACGGCAAGCGACAGCGACCGGAACAAGGAAGAGATTCAGAATGCGATTATCAATCTGCTTAATGACGCGGAGAAATTAATCGATGTTATTGACGGTGTCAATGTCCGCGTGACGAATCTCGCGGCCTCTACGGAAGAAATCGCGGCGTCGGCCGACATGATCAGTACGATTTCTTCGGATTTAAGAGGAAAACTGAGAGATCTTGAAAAGGGAAATTAAATAGGAAAACCGAAATATTTCAAATGCCGCAGATTAAAGGAAGAGATTCAGAATGCGATCATAAATCTGCTTAACGATGATTGGAACGATTGAGAATAACCGAAAGCAGTTTTGAGGAAAAACTGAGTAATAAAATGAAAACGGGCATCATGCCGGGGATTGTACAGCCGGTATGATGTCCGTTTTCCGGTTTGGCATCAATATCCAAGGTCTTCAGCCACCAGATATATTTTAATTCTTCCGGCATGACCGCTTCTTCTTGTAACGACAATCTGATTACAGAAACATTCCGGCGAAAGACAGTTATGGCAGATTCCTGTTGCGGCACAGGGCAGCTTTCTGCCAAGACGGATGGCGTTGGCCGGAGATGCTATATTTCTGACCCTTGCGACGCCGCTTTCGACATCCGTAACGACCTTATTCATTCCGATGACCACAATAACATGGGACGGACCCTGAATTAGACAGGCTACGCGGTTGCCGTTTCCATCGATGTTGATCAGTTCCCCGTCGATTGTGATTGCGTTGCTGCTCATCAGATAATAATCCGCAAGCACCGTTTTGGCGTAAAGAGCTCTTGCTTCTTCCTGATTTTGGGCCGTAGATCTGTCGATCAGCTCATAAGAACCGTTATGAACCGCATCCATCAGCCCGGATTCTTTGATGGTTTCGCTGCCGCCCCAGCTTATAACGCTGCCTTGCGGGATGGAAGCTACGATCGCTTTCACGCAGTCGGCGCTGTTCTCAAAATAATACCCCTCCATATTTCTTTTTTTCAGATTTTCAATCATGTTTTTTGCCATAGCGGCAAACGCATCTGTTTTATGTGACATACAAATCCTCCATTCTATGTTCGATTCAGCTTTTCCGAATATATCCGGAGCAGCAGCTTCCATATATTATTTTATCAGCTTTTTCACATACAATATAACTGTAAAATAAAGGAAAAAATGGCAAATGATAGATAATTTGTAGAAAAATGAATAAAAATGAAAAAATTAAAAGAATTTTCAAATAATGTGTTGACAAATTAAAATCACATGGTATAATAAAACCATAAACAAACAAATTCACATAGATATCATAAAAGAAAGCGAGGTACGGACCACCAAAAACTTAAACTGAATCCATTTTAAAGTACAAATGAATAAGGAACTAAAGACAAGGCAGATAGAGGAAGCCAAAAGCCGAATCTATAAGAATCGTAATCGAGTACAGAAGAGAAAGTAACGAAGGACAGAAGAAAAAAGAAGAAGAGACCGTTACAGTATATTCATACGAAAGAGAAATGGAAAGAGTACGAAGGAAGAAAAGTGGAGGTATAGGCCATTGGATAGTACAGTTTAGAAGCGGGTGTTAATCGAAAGGATTAATGCCCGCTTCCTCGTTATGTCATGCTTAGAAGATATTTATAATTGACTGTAATTTCTAAATCGACTGTAACTATAAAAATTATGTGGTAAAATGTAGATATATAGGTTATGATATACTATATCTGGTATGTCATCTTTTGAGCTGCCGGACGATATATGCAGATGAAGTTTTGTTCTGCGAATAGAGGAGTACGCAACGGCATTCGCGCCGGGCGGCAAACGCGCCATGAGTGCAAAATCGGGCGGGTCTGGGATCAAGTGTTGAAAATGGCATATTATTAAACCAAAGTACGCAGGCTGAAAGAAAGGCATGGTTATAAACATGGGAAAATTATTTAATCGAAAAAAACGTCTTTTTCAGGAGGATCTGGAAGATGAGGAAATAGATGATGATATAGAAGAAGATGACGAAGATATAGAAAATGACGATGAAGAAGACGACGAAGACGAAGAAGATGATGAAGAAGACGATATAGACCAAGAAGACGATGATGACGAAGATGAAGAAGACGACGAAGATGAAGAAGACGACGAAGATGAAGATGATGACGACGATGAAGATATAGAAGACGACGAAGACGAAGATGATGAAGATGAAGAAGACGACGAAGATGAAGAAGACGACGAAGATGAAGAAGACGATGATGATGAAGATGACGACGAAGATGACGACGAAGATGAAGATGATATAGATGACGAAGAAACCAGAGCAAGAAAGCGAAGGGCTTACAGGCGTAAGCGGCGTATCAGGAACCAGATCATCGCGTATATGGTGGTAATACTCTTTTTAGCGGGACTGACAGCAGGCGGGATTGTTGCAGGACGTAAAGTTTCTGGTTTTATCAGGGAGAAAAAACAGGCAGATGCGCAAGAGGAAGTGCAGGCAGAACCTGAGCCGGAAATCAAACCGGAAGATATGATTGTTGAGGCTCCGCCCGAGGTAGAAGTGCCTACCAAAGAAGAACAGTTGGAAGAAATTGTTACCAACAGCATTTCGACTATGCCGATAGAAGATAAGGTTGCAGGGCTTTTCATTGTTACACCCGAAGCATTGACGGGTGTGGGAACCGTTACAAAAGCGGGAGAAGGGACACAGAAGGCATTGGAACAGTATGCGGTTGGCGGATTGATTTATTTTGATCAAAATATTTTGGACAAAGATCAGCTGACAGAAATGTTGTCGAATACCGTTCCGATGAGTAAATATCCGATTTTTCTTGCAGTTGACGAAGAGGGCGGTAGTGTCAGCCGCATAGCAAATAGTAATATTGAAGTAATTCAGGTGGATGATATGGCGGCAGTCGGTGCAGGAGGTGACGCTTCGACAGCATATGAAACCGGTGTTACAATCGGTTCCTATTTAAGTGCGCTCGGATTTAATTTGAATTTTGCACCGGTAGCGGACGTTGCGGCGTCGGAAGACGGAGGTGTGCTGGGAAACAGGACATTTGGAATGGATGCGAATCTATGTGCTGATATGGCTTCTAACGTGGTGAACGGAATGCAGAGTACCGGTGTCAGCGCATGTCTGAAGCATTTTCCGGGACTTGGTTCAGCGCAGGAAGATACCCATGACGGAAGGGTTGAGATATCAAAAACGGCGGAGGAAATGCGGGCTTCCGACTTTATTCCGTTTCAGAAGGGTATTGAGGCCGGTGCTGATTTTGTCATGGTGAGCCATGTAACCGTACCGGCGCTGGATACGGAGGGGCTGCCAAGTTCTCTTTCGGGGGCAGTCATTACGAATATTCTTCGCGGAGAATTAGGATTTAACGGTGTTGTAATAACGGATGCTTTGAATATGAGCTCAATAACGGAGTATTATACGCCGGAAGATGCCGCAGTACTGGCTATCGAAGCGGGAGCAGATATGCTTTTAATGCCGGAGGATTTTGAAGCGGCTTATAATGGATTGCTGGCGGCGGTTCAGGAAGGGCGGATTTCAGAAGAACGAATTGATGAATCTCTGAAACGGATTTATCGTATTAAACGAAGGGATGATGTGCAATAGTCACTTGATTTACAGGAAAACATCGAGTTGTCGGAAAATTACAAATAATTAGTTTAATTGATAGAATTAAGAAAATTTTATTTTTAGCGTTGACAAAAGTTATGAAGTGTAGTAAGATATTACTTGTACGAGAGAGATATAAATCTTAATCAGATAAGTGATAAGCGCGAGTGGCTCAGTTGGTGGAGCACGACCTTGCCAAGGTCGGGGTCGCGGGTTCGAGTCCCGTCTCGCGCTCTTTCCTATGGTATACCCGGAAGCAGTTCCGGGTATTTTTGTTTATAGTTACAAACGATAAATATCATCAGTTATTTAAACGTGCATAATGATATTCATAAATCCTGTCAAGTCGTCTTTTGGCAAAATCATACATAGTAACAAGTTCCTTTACATCATCGGTAAGGAACATTCTGTTCATTTCACCAAGAAGCATATCATATTCATTATGAACGGCTATTTCATTCATACGGACCCACCCCCTTTCAATCTAAAATCCAGCCCCTGCTTCATGCAGGCAAGCAGCGTGTCATAATTATCCCTGTAAGTCAGGATATAGTTCTTTTCCGTCGTCACCATGTCCGAATGGCCGAGCAGATCGCTGATGTATCTTGTCGGCATTCCGGAAGCGTGCAGCATCGTTGCAAAGGTCTTGCGTATCATGTGAGTGTTAAAATAGCGTATGTTACAGCGCTGGCAGAGCCTCCGCAGCGTCCGGTCAAGGGAACGCACCAAAATAGTGCTTTTCCCGTCATAAGCAAGACATTGGTTTTTGTAACCGCATTTGTCATGATGAGCGCGAAGCTGTTCTAAGATATAAACGGCTTCCGGAAGGAGCGGAACTTCCCGCACTGAAAAAACAGTTTTGGTCTCTTCCACGACCTGATAGACCATTGAGCCGGAACGGCTGCCATTTTCATCCCGGCGGTAGGCTTTTGTCTCCGTTTTACAAATACGGACGGCCTTCCGTTCCCAATCGATGTCCTTCCATGTAAGGGAGGCAAGTTCTCCGACCCGCAGGCCGAGAAAAAAATTCAGCGCAAGGCAGAGGCAGGCGGAGCGTTTTATCGGATAGATATCTTGGACAATAACCAGTTCCAGGAGTTTTTCCACGTCCGCTTTCGGAACGGCAAAGTCCTGATGTAGTTTCGGCATGAGTTTTCCTTCCGGCACACACCGCCTGACCAATTCCCAATCCAGAAGCCTTGCTCCGCCGAGATGCAGGCACCTTGCATAAGACATGACGTTGTTTGCTATCTGGAAGATTCTCGCGAACTCTTTCGCAGTTATATTCCCCCGTCCTGCAATGATTTCCGTCAGAAAGCGGATAAAGGCGTTTTCGTCCAGAACAGAAACGTACTGCATTACAAACGTGCTGCCGGCGTAATAACGGTTATAGGTCACCTCAATCCGGTCACAGCTCTGGGCACGGATAACATTCATTTTCATTCGAAACCACAGCTTATAAAGTTCCTCGAAAGTCTTTTCCTGAATTTCCGGCCGCTCCACGACGCCGTTGTTCATGCCGATATTCACCCATTCCTCCAGTGTCATGCCTTCACCTCCAGATTCAGATCGAGAAAAACCAGGCCGGAGCCGGTATCTTCGTCTTCCCTTTCTTCCGGCTCGGAAGAGGGCAGGGCCAGTGGCGGCGCGGTCGCGGGGCCCCTTGTATCCCCGCTCGCACGCCGTCCCTGTCCCGCTGTCTGTCCCGGGGAGTCGAAATGGTTGTACGAATCATAGACTGCAAACAGTTTTTTTGATCCGAAAAAGAAAGTGCCCTCTAATCGCTCTTTAATCGGATACCAGCGTTTCACGGCCACATACAGGTTATCGCCGGTCAGGAGTCCGATCAGGAAACCGATATAACCAAAACGGCTGACCTTACGGTGAATTTCTTCGTATTCGATGAGACAGCGGACCTGTCTGTCCAGCATTCGGTCGAACTGGGCGGCAAGAATAATGTCATAGCCGTAATGGCGGTGCTGAGAAAAGAAAGACATCCATCCGCTGCGGCTGATATTCTGCCATTCCCGGCTGTTGAATAAAAGCTGCGCCTCATCGATAATCAGTAGAATTTCCCCCTCTTTCAGCCGCCGACCAAGATGCCTTGAAAGCTTTCTGGAAAACTGTAAAAGACGTTCCGGCGTCAGACGGTCGTTCATAACGAAAAGATAAGTGCCTTTCCGTCGGCTTATCGCTTTCGTATTGACAAAAAAGTTTCCGATAATAACCCGTTTGTGCATCCGGAGACGTGTCCGGATTTCCTTTGCAGTGTGAAGGCTTTTGCCGCTTCCCGGCGTGCCAGAGTACAGTTCGATCATCTTTAACATTCCTCTCTTTATAAAAAGTTCGATATGTTTTGTTAAAAGTACACAAAAAGAAAGCGAAATTTTCCTTCCGATCGGCTTCGGCCGGGAGGAAAAACGGCCGTTTCATTTGTGCATATTTCATAAAATATGAAAATCATGCAGCAAATCTTTACGACAGCAGTTTCACCCACCGGGCGATGACACTCCATGCGTAATAGGCCAGTATTGCGCTGAGCCAAAGACTCCCTATCTTTACGAAAGTCCCGATCGGCATGAACCAGTTGATGTACCCAAGATAAGGCAGGGCAGACAGTTCTCTGATGACCGGCAGGAAGGGCGATACCGGGAAAAGGGAGAGCAGGGCGGACAGAAATTTGTCAAGCAGCTCTTTCATGTATTCAATCATAGTAAACCTCCATTTTCGCAGCTTTTTACCACTTAATAACTTTTGAGGTTGCAAACATTAAAAAGATAATAAAACTGACTGTTTCACAAAGCCGTATTACTTCCGCCACGTCATCAAAAACCGACATATCCAGTTTTACAGTTTCTTCATAGCCGATGGCCGGGATGACGACCGGGAAGTCAAAGCAGGGGGCTTCCGGTTCCGCATCCAGCACGCGCAGCAGCGCAATGAAATCAAAAGGAATGCAGAAGGGGAAGACTGCCTGCAAATCTACTTTGTAAGAAGACAGGTCCTCATCCGGTTCTTGGCCAGGCTCCTTGTCGGGGTCTTTATCCGGGTCCGGCTTAGTGCCGGGTGTGGTGCCGGGAAGAGGATGGGCGTCTATATTGGGCCAGTAAATGGGCGGAAGCTCCGGGGACGGCAGAACAACGGGAGCCGCCGGGATGCCGGGCAGAAGAGAGAGGTCAGTCCCGGTAAGGAGCTTCTTTAAAAGTTCAAAAAGTTCTGCCGGCGACAGGTTGTTTCCGATGGCGTGCACTCCGGCCTGCTGAGCAACAGCCAGAAGCTGATTGAGGGAAAGCCCGACGTTTGTCAGGGGGTCAATCAGAATGCCGGCCCAGTCATCGGAGAGCCAGTCGGCGATCTGGTAAGTCTTTGCATAGTTCAGAGCGTCGGTGACGGCCCCGGTGCCTTTTAGGTAGGCTTCGGCTTCGACCTGGCTGGAGAAGAGGGGACAGTTCATGGAATAGGAAATATTACTGCCGTATATATCATTTATTGTGGCTGTATTATAAGGAAATACAGAGGATTTATCTCCACTTATATTTTTCCATATACCATCACGGGCCCATGTATAAGCTCTGCCCGCATTATCGAGTCTTAGAAAAGAAAATGCTGTTATGCCATTACTCTGTTTTATAAAGGCACATACAGGAACTTTAGATAGGCCGGAATGTTCGTATATATCGAAAACCTGCTTGTTGCTGGAGTTTATATGTGAAAGAGTAAAATGTGATATATAATTGTACGGTTCCCCGGACCACTGTGCCTCGATATCATGCTGGTCACAGTATTTGTCAATTATCGGCGCAAGAACGGCATGTTCCGCTTCCGTCATCTCTACGCCGTTTACCCATTTCTGGTAGAGACTGCTGATATTTGACATTAACCATGTGGCGCCAAGCGCAGTCATATTCCAGAGATCCTGCATAGGATTTTTTGTTGGTTTGTTATCATTGTTGTCATCATCGTCGTTGTTTTCCGGGGGCAGTCCGCCCTGAATGACTTCCCATTCCGTTTCGCGCACAAGGTCAAGGGCCTCCGTGCCGTAAACATACTCCTGGCCGGTTGTGTCAGTGAAAGACATAATCCATCCGTCAACCGTTTCGGAACAGGTGTTGATCAGATCATATCCGAAGCGGGCGATTTCTTCCCGGTTGTCGATGATCTCGCCCACGCAGTAAAAGGTTACTGCGATGGAACCCACAAAAAGACAGATTTCTGCCAGGGAGGCCACCGCAATGCCGCCGATCTCAAGTCCTGTCGCCTCAACCGTGCTGATATCATTTGTCTTTATGAATAAATCGCCGACCGATACGGACAGTATCATAACGGCAAGAATACATGCCAGAACTTTTTTAAAGAAATATTTTTTCAAGGTTTCATTCCCTTTCTTTACTTTATTTTCCTTTTTTTGTACAATTATTTCAAAGGAGCGTCGTTATGGAACATTTATTTGAAAGCATAATACTTATAGTTTTCTGTATCTGTCTTTACAGAGTATTCTGCAGAACGCCTAAAGTAAAAGTAGTAAAAGCACCTACTACAAAAGAAATCAGGCGCCAGCGAAAAAAGGACAGGCGGATGCGGAAGATAAAGCGGAAATTTAAGCTGCCGTACCGCGGGCGGACCGAGATTGTGGAGTACAGTAAAACCAGGCCATATATTGAAAGCGCATGGAAAGAACTCGAAAAATAACCTGTTATAACTCTAAAAAAAGGCAGAGGCAATTTCATGCCGCTGCCCCTTTTCCATACTTCTAAAACTTAGCTACCCCTGAGTCTCCTCAGCCAGCTGATTCCAAACCTGATTCCAACAATCGCGCCGGTAACAAGAACGATGGAAGGAACAACAATGCCAAGAACACTAAAAAGCTGCCCCTGCACAGTAGTAACAGCATCGGTCATTACCGCCGTGACGTCAAACCCGGAGGCGCCGCCTCCCGCTCCTGCTTCCAGCAATGATAAAACACCAGCTAATTTCATAGATTTCACCCCCTTTTCATGAGCGACATGATGCTTGTAAAAACATAGTCGATTATTATGACAGTAAAGCCGGTGCCTTATACCCCATTTGATAGACTCGTAGAATGAATGGTATAATCTATCCAGAGAATCAGGAGGAGAGATTATGGCACAGACGTACAGTATCGAATTTAAGGAAGAAGCATGTAAGAGGGTACAGTCCGGTATACCCGCAGCTCAGGTTGCCAGGGAGCTTGGCATCAATGTAAATACCCTGTACACTTGGATGTCCCGTTTTAAGGAACATCCCACAGAACCCTTTGTGGGCAGCGGCAATCTCCATCAGGAAGATGCCGAACTGCGTGCCCTCAA
>ERZ808054.131-NODE-131-length-96127-cov-10.618667_pt1 | contig 96127 bp, 92 predicted proteins | sample MGYA00380201_ERZ808054 | MGnify/ENA primary metagenome ERZ808054 (study PRJEB31490, sample SAMN06133419) | mouse gut metagenome | isolation source: Z5_2 | host: mice | place: China: Chengdu | collected 2015-05 ... | reverse complement strand
TTACTACTGCTTTTTTATGAAAAAGAAAAATCGCTATGCGTAACCTTGGCAGGCCATCGCGCAGCGATTTTGTTCAAACCTTTTTATCCATTCTTTTCAGTAAGTTGAATGAAACTTACTGTCTGTCAGCCTTTACATAATAGGTGCTTCTGCCGCTCCCATACCGAATAATCCTTCCTTCATCCACCAGTTTCCTTAATGATGCCAGAACTGATGATCTCCCTATGCTTGGGCAGTGTGCAACAACTTCAGCACCTGTAAATTTCCCGACTTTTTCTTCTGTATATTTTTTTACAATATCATAGGCACTACTGGTATCTCTATTTCCCGAAATAATTCCTACACGTTCCTCAAATCTGGTATAACAAGCCAAAATGACCGTAAGCATATAACGTATAAATGGTGTCGGGTCGTTTTTTCCCTCATGCCATCCTATATCCGAAGTTTCAAGGACATCATAATACCTGTCTTTTGTTTTCTCAATTTGCCTCTCAATACTTATATATTTACCAACACTATACCCATTCTTATATAAAAGGAGCAGAGTAAGCAACCGGCTCATTCTTCCATTTCCGTCATTAAAAGGGTGAATACACAAAAAATCACATATAAAAGCAGGAATCAATATGAGGGAATCCACCTTCTCACTCGCAATTGCCTGCTCATAAGCCGTACATAACCGCTCCACTGCATCCGGTGTATCGTATGGGGCGATTGGAGTAAACCTTGTGACTACTGTTCCATCTGGCTTTGTTTCATTAATATAGTTCTGTACGCTCTTAAAACTCCCGCCATAAGAAAATCCCGCTCTTTTCAAAAGGTCTCTGTGTAACTGTAATATATATGATGGTCTGATTGGAATGTACTCATTACTTTCGTGAATTGTGTTAAGCACATCTCTGTATCCCATAATCTCATCTTCTTCCCTGTTCCGGGGTGTCGTTTTTTCTTCAAACAACTGCTTCATCCGGGTACTTGTCGTAACAATCCCTTCTATTTTATTGGATGCCTCTGTACTTTGGATTTTTGCAATCTCAACCAAACGTTCAAGTTCAACAGGTTTCTGCCTGATATATAAGTCCTGACGTCCCTTATATTCATGTATCTTTGCAACAAGATTAAGTATATCCATATCCCACATTTTATCTACAAGGCAAATATAATCAAATGTTCTCATGCTATCTCCCTCCGTCCAATGTCATTCTTTTTCATCCAATTATAAGTCTTTTTGGACGAAAAATCAATTTGTTGGACGAAAAAAATTGCAAATTATTTAAACAAACAGGCGAAACTGCAAACTATCATGAAAACTCCGAGCCATTTCCGTGTTTATATCATATCCCCCGTATTTCAACAGCATTTTCCATCAAGCTAATACACCTTTCAGCCAAAACCGCCAATATCTTACACCCTTTTACCTTTCCGCTTTATACTATCACGGAAACCCCTGACTTTTGCGTGAAAGTATACTTTTGCCTGATAGTACGATTTTTTCCCCTATCGCCATCCTATCAGCGGCATCAAAAAACACGAAAAAGCGGGGCCCACCACCCACCGTGATGAACCCCACCAAGCCTAAAAAACCTTGATTTTAAGCCATTCTTCAATACTTTCGCCTGCGAGTACCCAAATTCCTATGGCATCAATTGGAGATAGCCGCCTGTGCCGCTGCCAACCTAGCAATCGGCACTCTGAACGGTGAGCAGGACACATAGGTAAGTCCAACCCTATGGCAGAATTCAATCGAAGACGGATCCCCACCATGTTCACCGCAAATACCCATTTTAATATCCGACCTAGTCTTTCTTCCCTTTTCAGCCGCTAACTGTACCAGCTGTCCTACGCCGCTCTGATCCAATCTTGCAAAAGGATCTGACTCGTAGATTTTCTTCTTATAATATTCCCCAAGGAACTTACCTGCATCATCTCTTGAGAAGCCAAAGGTCATCTGAGTCAAGTCATTTGTGCCAAATGAGAAGAACTCTGCTTCCTGTGCAATCTCATCTGCCAGGAGCGCTGCCCTTGGAATCTCAATCATGGTTCCAATATGATATGTGATATCGGAATTCTTTTCTTTCTTGACCTGCTCTGCTGTCTCAACTACAATATCCTTGACATATTTCAATTCCTTCTTCTCGCCAACGAGGGGAATCATGATTTCAGGAACAACATCATATCCCTTCTCATTCTTGACTTCGATTGCAGCCTCCATTACAGCGCGAGTCTGCATCTTTGCAATTTCAGGATAAGTCACTGCCAACCGACAGCCCCTGTGCCCCATCATTGGATTAAATTCATGAAGAGAATCACATACCTCCTGCACCTGCTCTGCCGTCATCATCATCTTCACTGCCAAATCGTCAATATCACCTTGGTCAGTAGGAACAAACTCATGAAGCGGAGGATCCAGGAAACGTATGGTAACCGGTCTTCCTTCCATCACCTCATAGAGCGCCTTAAAGTCACCCTTCTGATAAGGAATCAGATCATTTAATGCCTTTTCTCTTTCCTGAACAGTTCTTGAAAGAATCATCTGACGAATCTTTGGGATTCTGTCCGGCTCAAAGAACATATGCTCTGTACGGCAAAGCCCAATGCCCTCTGCACCATATTTCACTGCGTTTGCTGCATCTGCCGGTGTATCTGCATTGGTGCGCACCTTCAGCTTGCGGAAGGAATCCGCCCATTCCATGATTCTCTCAAAGTTGCCGCTGATGGCAGCTTCCTGAGTCTTAATATCTCCATTATAAATCTTGCCGGTGGAACCATCCAATGAAATGTAATCACCTTCATGATATACATGTCCTCCCAGCATAAATACCTTGTCTTCCTCATTAATTGAAATCTCTCCGCATCCAGATACACAGCAAGTGCCCATGCCTCGTGCCACCACTGCTGCATGAGAAGTCATTCCGCCACGAACAGTCAATATTCCTTCTGCTGCGTGCATTCCCTCGATGTCCTCGGGAGATGTCTCAAGACGAACCAAGATGACTCTCTCTCCCTTTTCATGTGCTTCCTTTGCTTCCAACGCAGTAAAGTATACCTTTCCCGCTGCTGCACCGGGTGAAGCGGGCAATGCCTGACCGATGACCTCGCCACTCTTTAATGCTTCCGGATCAAAGGTAGGATGTAAAAGCTGATCTAAGGATTTGGCTTCTATACGAAGCACTGCCTCCTGCGGTGTAATCTTTCCTTCATCAACCAAGTCACATGCAATCTGCAGCGCTGCCTGAGCAGTGCGCTTTCCGTTTCTGGTCTGCAAAAAGAAAAGCTTGCCGTCTTCAATGGTAAATTCCATATCCTGCATATCACGGTAATGATTTTCCAGCCTGTTTGCAATTTCTATGAATTGGGCATAGCATTCTGGAAGATCCTCCTCCAGCTTCGTAATGGGCTGAGGTGTCCTGATACCAGCAACCACGTCTTCTCCTTGGGCATTAATCAGATATTCACCGTAAATTCCCTTAGCCCCTGTAGATGGATTGCGGGTAAATGCAACACCAGTCCCAGAGGTATTTCCCATATTGCCGAACACCATTGCCTGTACGTTTACTGCTGTTCCCCAGTCGCCAGGAATGTCATTCATTCTGCGGTATACGATTGCTCTCTCATTGTCCCATGAGCGGAATACCGCTTTTACTGCTTCCATAAGCTGAACCTTGGGATCCTGAGGGAAATCCTGTCCCATTTTATCCTTATAGACTGCCTTGAATCTGACAATCACTTCCTTCAAATCTTCTGCTGTCAGATCTGTATCAAATTTAGCGCCCTTTCCTTCTTTGATCTCATCTAATATTCTTTCAAAGAAGGATTTGGGGATTTCCATTACCACGTCTGAAAACATCTGAATAAATCTTCTGTAAGAATCATATGCGAAGCGTGGATTGCCAGTCTTAGCTGCAAATCCTTCTACCGCTACATCATTAAGACCCAGGTTTAAGATGGTGTCCATCATACCCGGCATAGATGCCCTTGCACCAGAACGGACAGATACAAGAAGAGGATTTTCTGTGTCACCGAACTTCTTTCCCTGCTTTTCTTCTAGCTGAGATAACGCAGTGAAAATCTGTTCTTTGATTTCGTCTGAAATCTGTTTCCCTTTTGCATAATAATCCGTACATGCTTCTGTAGTTACCGTGAAGCCTTGAGGAATCGGCAGACCTAAGTTGGTCATCTCTGCCAGATTAGCGCCCTTGCCGCCTAGCAGGTTACGCATATCGGCACTTCCCTCTTCAAAAGAATAAACCCATTTTGCCATACTCTTTTTCTCCCTCTTTTATTTTTGGACAACAAAAAAAATGTGCCATCCTTTTTCTAAATATTGGATAAAGTCCCAACTTTATCCTTATTGACATATTATAACATACCATTGTCAAACATGCACTATTTTTTTGCGTAACCTGCGCGCTTTTTTGGTTACTGTTCACACGCAGCTGCACATTGTACCACACTTTATCCACTAGAAGCGGTAATGTGCCTCGCCGCAATCATCTTTTACACTCATCTGGTATAAATGAATCAAAAATGAAAATATCGAACTCATTCCTTGCCGCATCTAATTCATCCTGACTCTTGATGGTCCAAGCAGCCGCCATGTTCTTGTATAGACTGCGGCATAGTCTCCTTGCCGGGATAGACGCATATTTATGGTTATATGCCACAAAATCAGGTTTTGTTATCCAGTTCAGTAAAAGATTCTGCAATACCATGTGTAAAAAACCCTTAAATTCCCCTGATTTCACAAACCCGTCAGAAAGTTGTCCTCTCACCACACTATTTCTGTATCTCCTATACCATAAAAGTACCAAGGGGTTAAATGACTCAATACAATATAATCCCTTATATCCTTTCAGCAGCCCATCCACTGCCGGGCAGACCGTCAAATCCATCCACTCTACCTTTAGCTCCACAATCAAGGGAACCTTTCCATTTACCAGTTTAAGTACATCTTCAAACTTTGGAATCGTTTCTTTGCTCCCACAGAGTGTAAATTCCTTTAATTCCTGCCATGTGTAATCGCACACTTTCCCCGGCTTTTTACAAATTCTCTCAAGCGTAAAATCATGAAACACCACTGGAACGCCATCTTGGCTTATCTGAACATCCAACTCAATGCCATACCCTTCTTTTACCGCTTCTTTAAATGCTTCCAGTGAATTCTCCGGTGCCGTTGAACCATTGTCGTGAAGTCCCCTGTGTGCATAGTACACACCCAAAAAATCCTTCCGCGCCTTTTGGTGGCTCAGTCTTGGCATGATTGCCAATAAATACAATAGCCAAAGGGAAATCAAAACAATAATTACTATATAAAATACTGTCATTTTTATTCACCTGTCTTTAGATTTTCTTTCGTACCTTCCTATTTTAATCGTCTACATCAAAATGTTCAAGCACACTTTTTTTCTTATCGGGTCTGGCATCCCCATGATGTACCTGCAGCATAGTCATAAACGCCGCTGCCGAAAAAAACAGCGCATACGGAAACAAAGTCTTGTAGGAAACATTCTCCAAAAGAAAGCCAGACAAAATCGGCGTAAAAATCTGCGCTGTCATGGAAAATGTATAGTATGTCCCCGTAAACTTACCGATATCACACCCCTTGCTCATTTCAACAATCATAGGATAAGAATTCACGTTGATTGCCGCCCAGCCAATTCCGATAACGGCAAATGCAATATTAATGACTGGATGATATGCATTGGCAAAAATAGCTGCAAAATAGCAGACACTCATCATCACCACGCCACCTAAGATGGTTTTTTTCCTGCCAATCCTGCTGGAAATATTTCCAATCGGTATATAACTTATAATTGCAGCAACAGTAGCTACCATCAGACAATCTGCAAAACCGCCGCCTTCCATCTTCCATATTACCTTTGTATATCTGGAAAAAGCGGTGGTAACTGCATTATACGCCGTGAACCAGAGAAAGATAGAAGCTAAAAGGAAAATCATGCTTCGTTTTACCTCCTTGGACATAGGCGCTTTTTCTCCCCTGTCCGCCTCAGCAAAATCTTCTGTCTCCACAATGACGCCAGCACTTTCCTCATACGCTTTCACCTCGGCATCCACCTTCGCCTTAACCCTCTTTTCACTGATCGTGATGACAAGTACGCCAACTGCAATTGCCATAAGCGCCGCCACACTTATGAACAGCGGCATATAATCAGGATGCTCTCCTTTTCCCACCAGCAGCTTTATCATAATCAATGTATAAACACCGCCTACGGCTCCCATCAGATTGATGACCGCATTTCCCTTGCTCCTTAACTTGTTGGGCGTTAAATCCGGCATAAGCGCAACTGCTGGGGATCGGTACAATCCCATGGATATTAAAAGGGCAAATAAAGCGCCTACAAAAAGCACCAGGTTCGCCGTTTTGTCAGCCACAGGAAGCATCATCAGAAAAAACACCGCCAGAGCGGTTCCCACAACAATAAATGGCATTCTCTTTCCCATTCTGGTATCCACTTTATCGGAAATACTGCCGAAGATTGGAAGTAAAAACAGGGCAAGCACATTATCGGCTGCCATGATAGCGCCCGTAATGGTCTCCCCAAGCCCAAAAGTCCCCTGCAGAATAAGGGGTATTATGTTATCATACATCTGCCAAAAGGCGCTGATCGATAAAAACGCCAGTCCGATTAAAAAAGTTCTCCTATAATTTAGTTTCATGTCCATCCCTCTCTTTAATATAAAGTATGTCCTTCTCCTGCCGATCACAATCCTATCATCATTCTAACATTGAATACCATAAGAAACCATCCTATTTCCATAAATTCCTTGCAAATTCCGTAATTTCCTGTAAAATAGGTAACTGTAAACAGACAATCATGTATTATGTATCGAGAGGAGTTTATGAACTATGATCAGTGCAAACAACGTAACATACAGAGTAGGGAAAAAAGCTTTATTTGAAGATGTCAATATCAAATTCACGGAAGGAAACTGCTACGGTCTGATTGGCGCCAATGGCGCCGGTAAATCCACCTTTTTAAAGATTTTGTCCGGACAGCTTGAAACCACCAACGGAGATATCACAATCACTCCTGGACAGCGCCTTTCCGTGCTGGAACAGGATCATTTCAAATACGACGCATATCCTGTCATGGATGTGGTCATCATGGGAAATGAACGTCTATACCAGATCATGAAAGAAAAAGATGCAATTTACGCAAAGGAAGATTTCACCGACGAGGACGGTATCCGCGCAAGCGAACTGGAAGCAGAATTTGCTGAGATGGACGGCTGGGAAGCAGAATCCAGCGCTGCCATGCTGCTAAACGGTTTAGGCATTGACACCGCCTTCCACAATTCCATCATGAAGGACTTAAACGGCAATGAAAAAGTGAAGATTCTCCTTGCAAAGGCACTTTTCGGAAACCCGGATATTCTTCTTTTAGATGAGCCTACCAACCACTTGGATCTAGATGCCATTGCCTGGCTGGAGGAATTTTTAATCAACTTTGAAAATACCGTAATCGTTGTATCCCACGACCGTTATTTCCTGAACAAGGTCTGCACCCATACTGCCGATATTGATTATGGAAAAATCCAGCTCTACGCCGGCAACTATGACTTCTGGTATGAGTCCAGCCAGCTTCTCATCAAACAGATGAAGGAAGCCAACAAGAAAAAAGAAGAAAAAATCAAAGAGCTGCAGGAGTTCATCTCCCGATTCTCCGCAAATGCTTCCAAATCGAAACAGGCAACCTCCAGAAAACGTGCCCTTGAAAAAATCGAACTGGACGAAATCAAACCTTCCAGCCGAAAATACCCTTACATCGACTTCCGCCCTGAACGTGAAATCGGCAACGAAGTTTTATCGGTGGAAGGCATTTCAAAAACCATCAACGGAGAAAAAGTTTTAAATCAGGTCTCTTTTATTGTGGGACATGACGATAAAATTGCTTTTGTAGGCGGCAATGAACTTGCCAAGACCACACTATTCCAAATTTTAATGGGTGAAATGGAGCCGGACGAAGGCAGCTTTAAATGGGGCGTCACCACCTCACAGGCCTATTTTCCCAAGGACAACACGGAAGAATTTGACAACGATTATACCATTGTGGACTGGCTTACCGGTTACTCTCCCGTCAAGGACGTCACTTACGTCCGCGGCTTTTTGGGACGTATGCTGTTTGCCGGCGAAGACGGCGTAAAAAAAGTGAAAATACTCTCTGGAGGCGAAAAGGTTCGCTGCCTGTTGTCCAAAATGATGATCAGTGCCGCTAACTGTCTTATTTTGGATGAACCCACCAACCACCTGGATATGGAATCCATTACAGCTTTAAATAACGGTCTGATCAAATTCCCGGGTGTTGCTCTCTTTGCCTGCCACGATCATCAGTTCGTACAGACAACAGCCAACCGCATCATGGAGCTTCTTCCCGACGGAAGTCTGATCGACAAGATCACCACCTACGACGAGTATCTGGAAAGCGATGAGATGGCAAGAAAACGTACCGTTTACACGAAGCAGACGGAAGAGGACGAAAACTAAACTGTAACTTTTACTATTATAAACTAATTGGAGTTTCTATGAATATTGTAGACTTGCACGTACATTCCAACAAATCTGACGGGAGCCTTTCTCCTGCTGAGCTGGTAGATTATGCTGTAAAAAAAGGACTTTCCGCCTTTGCACTAACCGACCATGATACCACAAATGGGATAACCGAAGCATTAGAAGCGGCAAAAGGCAAAAATATCGAAGTCATACCCGGCATTGAATTTTCTACTGAATATGAAGGACGGGACATCCATATCGTGGGGTTGTATATCGACTATGACAGCGATTTTTTCAAACGCCGCCTTGTCAACTTTGTAAACGGACGCACCATCCGCAACAAGGAAATGTGCCGCCGACTTACAGAGCATGGTATACCTGTCACCTTTGAAGAACTGACGGCTGAATTCCCGAACAGTGTCATTACCCGTTCTCACTTTGCCAAATTCCTGTTGAATCATGGTTATGTGCAAAGTCTCAAAGAAGCCTTTGAGCGGTACATCGGTGACCACTGCCCCTGCTTTGTTCCCCGAAAAAAAATTACGCCCATGCGTGCAGTTGAAATTATTTTAAAGGCAGGCGGCTTTCCCGTACTGGCACATCCACTGCTCTATGGCATGGGCAGCCGCAGGCTGGAAAAATTAGTTTCACTTTTAAAGGAAATGGGGCTCCAGGGGATTGAAGCGGTATACTGTACCTACACCGCCTCTGACGAAAGACAGATGCGTACCCTTGCCGCCAAATATGACCTATGCATCAGCGGAGGTTCCGACTTCCACGGCAGCGCAAAACCTGGGCTGGATCTTGCGACCGGCTATGGAAAGCTTTTCATTCCTCAGGAAATTCTAGATAAAATCAATGAGCGAAGAATGTGGATGAAGGCGCATCCCGAACAATTACGGCAAATGAAAATTCTTTTCACAGATTTGGACGGCACTCTGCTCAATAACAAACGGCAGATCAGCAGCTATACCTGGGAAGTTTTAAACAAATGGTGCCAGCACGGACATAAACTGGTACTTTGCTCCGGCAGAGCCATCGACAGCATCAGACAGGTAAAAGAATCTCTGCATCTGGATTTCCCTGGCATGTATCTGATTGGATTCAACGGCGGGCAGATTTTTGATTGTGATAAACAGGAAACTTTATATAAAGTCGCACTGACGCTTGAGCAGACTGATTACATCATAAAGGAAGCCGCCCGGCTGGGCGTCCACATTCAGACTTATTCCGATACGCACATTATCGCACCCAGACAGGATGAGGAACTTGCCTACTACCAAAGAATTATTCATTCTCCTGTTATCTTCTGTGAAAATGTGCGGGATATTTTAAAAGAAGGACCATGCAAATGCCTCGCCGTTGAATTAAAAGATTTTGAAAAACTTGAAAACTTCCGTCTCACCCTAACCCCTTGGGCAGAAAAAGAAGGGATTTCCCTAATTTACTCCAATCCTAATTACCTGGAAATCTTTCCCTCTGTCTCTGGAAAAGGCACAGCAGTAAAAACACTTTGTTCCCTTTTGGGTATACATCCTTATTTTTCAGTTGCGGCTGGAGACGCACAGAATGACCTATCCATGATTGAGGCGGCAGGCATGGGAATCGCTATGGCTAACGGCAGCGATGATGTCAAGATGGCAGCAACCACCATCACAGCTTATGACAATGACCATGATGGACTGGCACATGCATTAATCGACTTAATGTGAAAGTTCCTTCTGCCGTAATGCCATTCCAGGCAGAATTGATTTAATTCATTGAATAATCTTTTGATGCGGATCATTGCAAAAAAAATTCCTGAAACTTGCATAACTGCAAAATTTCAAGAACTTTCATGGGTTGGGCTGTTATAAACAGTCAACAGCTCGTAGGGGAATCGAACCCCTGTTTCCGCCGTGAGAGGGCGGCGTCTTAACCGCTTGACCAACGAGCCATTCTATGTAATGTGCAACTGATAAATTATTTATCCCTCACATCACCTTAAATATCTTACTATAATTTGGCGAATAATGCAAGCAAAATTTTTAAATCTTTTGTAACAGTTCAACCCGCAAGGATGGTGCGGCGCCATCTGTTGTGCTGCACCATCCTTGCGGGTTGAACTGTTACAATCTTTTATTGATTCCTAAGTTTATAAACACGCCTGCTTTGCCGCACAGCGGTTCTGCCCCATCCAGATTATGATACAAAATCAAACAGGCTGATCTGATTCGACTCCGGCAGATTCCCTAAAAGGTGAAGGCTGTCCATCAAATCTACAATTGTCTTAGACACCTTTGTCCTCTGGCGGAAATCATCCTTGGACAAAAACATGCCGTCCTTGGCTGCTTCCACGATAGCATCAGCCGCCTTCTCTCCCAGCCCGTCGATGCTGTTTAGAGACGGCATCAGCTTTCCGTCCACAATTTGAAAATTTCTGGAATGTGCCGAGAAGATGTCGATAGGGGTAAATTCAAAGCCTCTGGCATACATCTCCTGTACAATCTTCATATCCTTATAGGAATCCTGCTCCTTCTTGGAAAGAGAGTCGCTTCTTCTCTTATAATCCGTCATCACATTTTCCAAATGCTGCTGCCCCTGACACATAATTTCATAAGAAAATGCCGATGCCCTGATTGAAAAATAGGAGGCATAGTAGGCAAGCGGATAATTGATCTTGCAATATGCAATACGCCAGGCCATCATAACGTACGCCGCCGCATGGGCTTTGGGAAACATGTACTTGATTTTTTTGCAGGACCATATATACCAGTCTGGTACATCCTTTTCCTTCATCGCTTCCTCCCATTCCGGCTTCAATCCCTTTCCCTTACGCACACTTTCCATGATGGTAAAAGATAATGCGCTGTCCACCCCTTTATTGATCAGGTAGATCATAATATCGTCACGACAGCAGATTGCGGAGGAAATGGTAGCAGTCCCCTCAAGAATAAGCGTCTGAGCATTTCCCAGCCACACGTCCGTCCCATGCCCCAAGCCAGAGATCCTGATCAAATCAGACAGGCACTGCGGCTTAGTATCCAGAAGCATCTGAATGACAAACTCTGTTCCAAACTCCGGTATCCCCAAAGACCCCACCGGGCAGCCGTCAATTTGATCCGGCGTGATCCCTAACGCGGAAGTATTTTGAAACAGGGACATAACCCTGGCATCATCCAGGGGAATCGTCGTAGGATCGATTCCCGTAAGATCCTGCAGCATACGAATCATGGTAGGATCGTCGTGTCCCAGTATATCCAGCTTTAACAGATTATGGTCAATAGAGTGATAGTCAAAATGAGTTGTGACGATATCAGTTGTCATATCGTTCGCAGGATGCTGCACAGGGGTAAAGGAATTGATATCCTCACCCATAGGAAGCACGATGATACCGCCGGGATGCTGCCCTGTGCTCCTTCTAATGCCGGTACACCCTCCCACAATACGGTTAATCTCGCAATTTCTCTTCCTCTTTCCCCGCTCCTCGTAATAATTTTTCACATAGCCGAATGCCGTTTTGTCCGCCAGGGTCGCAATGGTTCCTGCACGATACGTCTGACCAGCGCCAAAAATAACTTCCGTATATTTATGCGCCTTACTCTGATACTCTCCCGAAAAGTTTAAGTCAATATCCGGCTCCTTGTCCCCCTTGAACCCGAGGAACGTCTCAAAAGGAATATCAAATCCATCCTTAACCAGCGGCTTTCCACATACCGGGCACATCTTATCCGGCATATCACAGCCTGCATTTCCTGCATAAGCCTTTACCTCCGGGGAATCAAAGTCATAATAAAAGCAGTTAGGACACCTGTAATGGGCGCTTAAAGAATTAACCTCCGTGATTCCCGCCATAAACGCTACCAGAGAAGAACCTACCGACCCACGGGAGCCCACCAGATAGCCGTCCTCCACCGATTTCCACACCAGCTTCTGGGCAATGATATACATCACTGCAAATCCATTGGTGATGATGGAATGCAGTTCTTTTTCCAGCCGGTCCTTTACAATCTGGGGCAATTCCTCCCCGTATAATTCATGTGCTCTGTTATAGCAGATGTCGGTCAGCGTTTTATCGCTGTCAGGGATGACCGGCGGGCACTTATCCGGGCGCACCGGAGCCATCACATCAATCCTGTCGGCAATCTTATTGGTGTTGGTGATTACCACTTCCTCCGCCTTATCGCTTCCCAGGTAAGAGAACTCCTCCAGCATCTCTTCCGTGGTGCGTAGATAAAGAGGCGCCTGATTATCCGCATCTGTAAATCCTTTACCTGCCATGATAATCCTCCGGTAGACTTCATCCTCGGGATCCAAAAAATGCACATCACAAGTCGCCACTACAGGTTTATGAAATTCTTCCCCCAGCGCAACAATCTTCCGGTTGATTTCCTTCACGTCCTCCATGCTGTTTATAGCGGAGACACGCTCTGATTCAATCATGAACTTATTATTTCCAAGGGGCTGTATCTCTAAATAGTCATAAAAATTTACCAGCCGGGCAATTTCTGGCTCCGCTTTTCCATCCAATAACGCCCGATACAGCTCACCTGCCTCACAGGCGCTTCCCAGAATCAGCCCTTCCCTATGCTTCATAAGCAGGCTCTTAGGCACCCTGGGACGCTTACTGTAATAATTCAAATGTGATTCCGATACGAGGGTATAAAGATTTTCCCTCCCGATATTATTTTGCGCCAGAATAATCGCATGATAAGAGGGCAGTTTTTTGATAATTTCCGGACTGGTCTCTCCCAACGCATTTACCTTCGCAAGGGTATCTGCCCCCCGCTCTTTCAACATTTTTATAAATTTAACAAATATTTCCGCTGTTGCCTCCGCATCCTCCACTGCCCGATGATGATTTTCCAGAGAAATCCCCAGTGTCTTTGCCACCGCATCCAGCGTATGCTTTGCCTGATGAGGTAAGAGGATCCTTGCTATCCCTACCGTATCCACATAAATAAATTCACGCTTTAAATTCTGTCTTACGGCATTTTCCTTGATAAAGCTCATATCAAATTCCGCATTGTGAGCTACCAGCACGGCGCCCTCGCAAAAAGCAAGAAACCCGGGCAGCACCTGCTCAATAGAAGGCGCTTCCATCACCATACTGTCATTGATTCCAGTCAGTTTTTCAATCTCAAATGGAATTGGCACATCAGGATTCACAAATGTAGAAAACCGCTCCGTAATCTCTCCTTTCGACACTTTAACAGCGCCGATTTCTATGATTCTATTGTTTACCGGTGAAAACCCTGTGGTCTCTATATCAAATACCACAAAATCCCCCTCAAAATCCTGTCCCGTCTCACCGGTTGCAATCTCATGCAGATCATCCACAAGATACGCTTCCATTCCATAGATGACCTTAAAGAAGTCCTGCTTATCCGGGCTGCCCTCTCCTGCTTCCTTGCGCTTTGCCTTCTCCGCCTTCCACAAATCTTCCCATACATGATTGGCATCTGGAAACGCCTGTACAACACCGTGGTCCGTAAGCGCGATTGCCGGGTGCCCCCATTGGTAAGCCCGCTTTACAATATCCTTTGCCTCTGACACTCCGTCCATATCACTCATCTTTGTATGGCAATGAAGCTCCACCCTCTTGCGGGCACTATTGTCACTGCGGGATGTGGTGAAATCAGAAATCTTTTTCACTCCCAAAAGAGAACCGATGGTAAGCTCATTATCAAATTTGTCAATCATGGTGATGCCCTTCAATTTGATGAAAGCCCCCGGTTTGATCCCCTGCTTAATTTCATTCACCTGCTCATTATGGGCAAACATTTTGATGGTCATAGTGTCCGTAAAATCCGTCACATCGAACATCAATATGGTTCTTTCATTCTTGATTTCCCTGGAATCAAAGCTGATGATCTTTCCCTTGATGACCACCTCGCCCATTTCTCCCACAATGTCCTCAATCGGCATGGCATCTTCCTCAAAGTCCCTGCCGTAAAGTACATCCGGGTTATCCGAACGCCGTACAGCCCGCTTAAAGTCATTCTTACGAACCCCTCTTTTTTCCTTTCCCTGAAAGGCGCCGGTCATTCCTGATCTTGCCTGTTCCCCTGAAATCCTCTTGTCCTTTTCATCCGGCTTTCTGGCACCTTGCAGCTCCTTGACTCCATCCTTCATCTTCATTCCGGCATCCTGCGTCATACTTTGCCCGTCGCTGCTGCTGTCTGGCACACTGCCTGCGCCCAACGCCCTTGCCGTAATTTCCGCTACCTGCCGGGCAATCTTAAGATCATCCTCTTCCTTATACCTGCCCGTCTTTTTATCCTTATACTCTATCCGGCAGGTCACATGAAATCCGCACCTGATATTGAAAATCTTCTCCAGAATCCTAACAAGTTCTTCCGCCTTGCTCCTTGCAAGGACGGTGTCTTCCACAGTAAGGAAAAGTTGTCCACCGTCCGGGAAAGCAAGATCCGCTCCCTTGAACAAATTATATTCAATAGGACTATAGTTCTTAAGTTCCAGCAAAATACTGTCTTTATAAGCATTCATCAGCTTTTCAGGAGTATACTGCTCCGACAGATGAAAGCGCTCGTACAACTTTACCGCCACCTGGTGGGAAGAAAAGAACTGTTTCTTGATTTCCGACTCTACCCGATAAATCGTCTCTTTGGGAATCAGATAATCACATCCTATGGTCACTCTGATAAAGTCCCTGCTCTTTGTAGCAGACACCTTCTCCACCGTCACCTGTTCAAACAGCTCCTGTACCTTCTTATCCAATTTTAATGTGGGAAATACCTCAAAAAACTGCTTTGCCATTTTCCGTACGCTCTTATCTTTCCTATTGATTCCAGTGCTCTAATTCTTCCCTAAGTACCCCAAGAAGTTCATCTTCGGGCACCTTTTTTACGATCTCACCTTTCTTGATCAAAAGCCCTTCTCCAATCCCCCCGGCAATACCGATGTCCGCCTCTTTTGCCTCCCCGGGACCATTGACCGCACATCCCATAACCGCCACTTTGATATTAAGAGGAAACTCTGCCACCATGTTTTCAACCTGATTGGCAAGTCCGATTAAATCAATCTTAGTCCTCCCACAGGTAGGACAAGAAACCACTTCAATGCCTCCCCTGCGAAGTCCCAGTGTCCTTAGAATCAGTTTGGCAGACTTGATTTCCTCCACCGGATCCCCTGTCAACGATACCCTTATGGTATCACCGATTCCCTGATGCAGAATCAACCCCAGCCCAATGGAAGACTTGATATTTCCACTGATAATCGTCCCTGACTCCGTTATGCCCACATGCAGCGGATAATCTGTCTTTTTGGCAAGAATCTCATGCGCCTTTACACACATCAGCACGTCAGAAGACTTGATGCTGATGACCATATTTTCATAGCCCATCTCCTCAATCATATGTACTTTATCAAGGGCGCTCTCCACGATTCCTTCCGCCGTCACCCCATGATATTTTTCAACCAGCTCCTTCTCAAGAGAACCGCTGTTTACTCCTACCCGGATAGGAATCTCTCTCTCTCTGGCGGCTTCCACAACCGCCGCCAGCTTATCCTTTCCGCCGATATTCCCTGGATTGATCCTGATCTTATCCGCCCCATTCTCCATGGCGGCAACCGCCATCTTATAATCAAAATGAATATCCGCCACAAGAGGAATGGAAATCTGCTTTTTAATCTCCCCAATCGCCTGCGCCGCATCCAAAGTCGGCACCGTACACCTGATGATCTCACACCCAGCCTTCTCCAATTTATGAATCTGAGCCACCGTCGCCTCCACATCCTCCGTCCTTGTATTCGTCATAGATTGAATCAAAATCGGGTTTCCGCCTCCAATCACCCGGTCTCCAATTGAAATTACCCTCGTCTGTTCCCTAGTCATACTTCCTCCTCCTATTTTCCCGTGCCTTTTCTCATATGATACATTATATTCCGCCCAGCCTTGCAAAGTCAATGTGTTCCATAGTCTGTCCCCCACTTATTGGCTTCCCGATTCCATTCCGTCTGCCTTGATATGGAAAATTCTGCTGCGGTACTGCTCCCCATCCTCTCCTACCGCTACAATCTGCACCGACAGTTCCTGTGTGGGCAGGCGCTCTGCGGGAAGTTCAAAGCGTACTTTATCATTTGTTATGTAAACCGCATCATATTTAAGAAGTAATTTGCGCTCACAGGCATCACGCATCTCTACCCATAACGCCTGGTCTTCCTCTTTTGCATATGCAGTGCCGGAAGAAATGCGTTCTCTGCAAGTTCCTGATGCTAGAGCAAAGACCGCTAATAGACTTACAAAAAGACCGGAAATCTTCTTTTCCGTGAGCCATACCGTCTTCTCTTGTTTACGCAGGAATTGTCTTTTTCTTGTAAATTTGGAAAAAAATAATGAAAATAAGATGAACAGAATCATAACCATCAATGGTTTGATTAGGTAAGGAAATGGAAACTGGTTTTCTGGAATACCTCTAAGCAGAGGCAGGATAAAGCAGCAAGCAGCATATCCTCCAATAAATGCAAGGACACTTCTCTTAATTCTCTGCATAAGCAAATACTTGCGGCGTTCTGACGGATAGTCAAGCAGCGCATGTTCTACCTGTTCTATAGATGAAAAGGCGTCTTTTCTGTTTTCTGTAGTGCACCGGCTTATGATTTCATCCAGCGAGACGCAAAGCGCCTTATCATATTCGCCCACAGGACGTCTCCCATAGAAATTGCAGACAGGATGAACACCCGTCAGCATTTCGTGCAGCACCGCCCCAAGCCCGTAAATATCCCAACTTTTATCGCCTTGTGTCTGCTTCCACTGCTCTGGCGGCGCATATCCCGGCGTCCCTACACACCACGCTTCCTTTTCCCTGCCACAGGCTGTCTGAAGCGTTCCTCCAAGATCAATCAGTTTCAACCTTCCATCCTGCCGAATCATGATATTCTCCGGCTTTAAGTCTCTATAGATGACAGCCGGATGCCTGTCGTGGAGATACCCCAGTATTCTGCACAGATCCACTGCCCATTTAACTGCTTGCCGTTCCGGCACTCGTCCGTGCTTTTCAAGGTACTTCCGCAGCGTCATCCCTTCCACGTATTCCATCACTAAAAAGGTACGCCCCTCCTCTTTAAAGCAGTCATAAATTCCAGGAAGTCCGGGATGTTCCACTTCCTTTAAAAGTTCTGTTTCCGCCAAAAGAAATTCTTCCGTACTTTCCTTGACAGCTGCCAGCCGATTTAAATTAAGGTCCCTTACAAGATATACGGTTCCTGTCCTGCCGCTGCCGATGGTACGAAGCACCTCGTACTTATGAAATAAAACCCTGCTCATGCAGCACCTCCTTCGGGAAATGCCAAGTAAATCGCTGACATATTATCCTTTTCACCCCTTTTTAATGCTGCCAGACTAAGTTCCCTGAGCCTTCGTTCAATCTGACCCTCACAGTCAATCTCTTTTGGGTCAAGAATTTCTCCTAATTCCTGCTCCACCGTCCTGTAAAATCCATCGGTACACAGGAGGAATCCCTGCTTTTTACAAATTCTTCCAAAACAAACCTGGGGTTCCTGAAAAGGGAAACTTCCCATACATCGGGTAAGCCCCCTTCCCCTGTCAGAATGGTCCTTTGTCAAACACTCTGCCTCTCCCCTGCTGCATAAGTAAATTCTGCTGTCTCCTAAGTGAACAATCAAATAGTTTCTTTTCCACACAAAAAGTAATGATATGGTCGCCCCTAACTTAATCTCTTTCCCGTTTCCATAACGATTCAGCCCATCATTGATTTCGTAAAAGCAGCGCATAAGGCTTCTTTCTATTGCACTCTTCCCCTTTCTTCTGCAAACCAATGAAAGCATCTGCTGGTAAAAATTCTCTATTAATTTTTCCATGATATATCCGCTGGCAGTTTCCCCTTCCCAGAGCCCTCCGATACCGTCGCTTATTGCTGCAAACACCACCCGTCCCCTGCTTGTCAGCGCCTGCTGCAATGTCAAAGAATCCTGATTTTCCGCACGCCTTCCCCGGTCCCAGTATACACCTGAAATAATCCTTAATCCCATTCTTCCTCCCATTCACCGCGCCCCATGTCCAAATTGTGAATAGTATCGATTATACCTCTACGCAAAAAAAGAATCCATTATACAAAATTACCAAAAACATAATTTCAGTAACTTTGTACAAGAATTCTTTGTGTTATTCTAAATGAAATCAAAAAAACTTTGTTATATCATTAAACAGAACAAGGACCATAAGCACCATCAGTGCCATCATTCCCGCCAAATGCACCAGTCCTTCCTTCTCAGGTGGGACCGGTTTCCCACGTATTGCCTCTATCAGCAAAAATACCAAACGCCCTCCGTCAAGCGCCGGAAGGGGCAGCAGATTCATGATTCCCAGATTTACCGACAAAAGTAAGGCAATATTCATCATATTCAATATCACCTCCACTACCCCGTAAGGTCTTGCCGTGTCATAGGCATCATCCACCATCTTTACGATTCCCACCGGTCCTGCCACATCGTTTCTGGACAGCTGCCCGGTAACCAGCATCTGCAAGCTCTTAAAAGTAGTCTCTACATAAAATTTCATGGTATAAAAAGCATATTGAAAGGTCTGAGGTACATTGCACTTTAAATATCCTCCGGCTACAATTCCCATGTAATACCGATTTGTCGTCTCATCATAGGTTGGAACAATCTCAACAGTATGTTCCTGCCCATCACGCTCATAGGTCACCATAAGGGACTCGCCTTTCGTATTAAGTTGTGAGATCAAGGTTACCTCACCGCCTAAATAAATTCGTTTTCCGTTGATTTCGGTGAGAATGTCCCCTGCCTGAAGTCCTGCCTCCTGCGCCCGACTTCCTTCATTAACCATTTGAACCTCCGGTGTGGTTATGCCGCAGACAGACACAAGAATCATCGCCATCACGTATGCCGTCAGGAAATTGAAAAGTGGTCCTGCAAAAATGGCAGCAAACCGCACCCACACTGGCGCATTGGGAAATGCTCTTTCCGACATCTCCCCCTTTTCTTTTTCCACCCCGTCTTCCCCTTCGAACATGCAGGCGCCGCCTATGGGAAACAGTTTAAGTGAGTACTTTGTATCTCCCTTTTGAAAAGAAAAAAGCGTAGGTCCCATACCGATAAAAAATTCAACCACGTGAATCCCATTCTTTTTTGCCACAATAAAATGACCAAACTCATGAGAAAGTACCACTACAAAAAATATAATAATAAATAGAATAATTGATACTGCCAATTTCATACCTCCTGTACGCATTCATTATCTAAAAATGCGGATACCGGCTTTCTATATATTCATAAGCTGCTGCTTCTGCATCCAGAATCTCCTCTACAGAAGGATCCGCCACAACTTTATGATGCGCCATAGCCCCTTCTATCAAATCATAAATCTCAAGAAATCTGATTTTTCTTTCTAAAAACAGGGAGACAGCCTTTTCATTTGCTGCATTGTATACAGTCGGCATACTTCCTCCCGCTTTAATTGCATCATATGCCATGGATAGCCCTTTAAAGGTGTCGGTGTCCGGTTTCTCAAAGGTAAGCGCAGAAAGCGCAAAGAAGTCCACCCGCTTTCCTTCCATCGGTCTTCTATCAGGATAAAACAGCGCATATTGAATGGGGAGCTTCATATCTGGCATTCCCAGTTGTGCCATTATACCGCCGTCTGCATATTCTACCATAGAATGGATGATACTCTGGGGATGGACTACCACCTGAATCTTTTCCGGTTCTGTCTGAAACAACCATTTTGCTTCAATCACTTCCAGACCTTTATTGACCAATGTTGAAGAATCCACTGTAATCTTTCTACCCATGGACCAATTTGGATGCCTCAGCGCATCTTCAACTGTAATCTGCCCCAATTCTTCCCTCTTTTTTCCCCTAAAGGGTCCGCCGGAAGCAGTCAGTAGAATTTTGCTGACACGCTGTGTATTCTCCCCGTGCATAGACTGAAAAATCGCACTGTGCTCACTGTCAACAGGCAAAATCGACACATTCTTCTGGGCGGCAAGGGGCATGATGATATGACCTGCCGTCACCAATGTCTCCTTGTTTGCAAGGGCTATGGTTTTGCCTGCTTGAATAGCTGCTATAGTAGGCTTAATTCCTATCATTCCCACAATTGCAGTCACTAACACTTCCAATTCTGTCATGACAGCAATTTCCAGAAGCCCTTCCATTCCACAAAGAACTTTTGTTTTTGTGTCCGCCACCTTGATGCGAAGCGCATCTGCAGCTTCTTTTGTCCACATCACAGCAAGGAATGGTGCAAATTCCCGTACCTGCTCCTCCATTCTTTCCACACTTTGACCAGCTGCAAGCGCCACCACCTGTAAATCTTTATTATTTCTGACAATTTCAAGTGTCTGTGTTCCAATCGATCCTGTCGATCCCAAAATTCCGATTTTTTTCATGATGTTCTCCATTCCACCGTCTTATCAGCCATGTATCAATATCAATGTCAAAAAATAAATCATGGGCGCCGTAAAGATAACACTGTCAAACCGATCCATAACGCCTCCATGCCCCGGTATCAATTTCCCATAATCCTTGATCTCATGATTTCTCTTTATTGCAGACGCCGCCAAATCTCCCACCTGAGAAACTACCGCTCCCACAGCGCTGATCAATACAAAAATCCATGTCACCTTCTGATCCATTACCACCGATTCAACCACAAAATAAGCATAGACCGCTCCCACAATTGCAGAACCTAAAACACCTCCTAATGCCCCTTCAATCGACTTCTTCGGACTAAGTATCGGCGCCAGTTTATGCTTTCCGAAAAGCATTCCCACTGCATATGCACAGGTATCGCAGATCCATGAACTGATAAAAATCATCCATACCGTATAAATCCCGTATGGCAAAATCCTTACCAAATAAATGAAAGAAAGCATCACTGGCGCATATGCCACGCAGAAAAAAGCACACATAATCTGCTCTGCCCTATATTTCGGAAAAGTAAACACATAGAGAAACATAAAGCCAACTAAAATCGTTATCAATACAAGAAGCAGAAAAATCTTATTCTCCACAAACACCAAAAAGAAATAATACACCGCGATTCCCGTATAACCTATGATTTCCAGTCCATTTATCTTTTCTTTTACATGCGCCAGCCCACAGGCTTTCATAAGCTCCCTGTAAGCAACGACAGCAAGAAACAGAAGAACTGCCGCAAGCACATAGCCTCCTGTCAATATAACCGCAAGAGCCAGCGCTACAAGAACAATACCGCTTATAAGTCTTGTCATGAACATGGCTTATTCCTCCTTATACACGACCATATCTTCTGTCTCTATGATTATATGCCTCCACAGCTTTTACCAATTCTTCTTTTGTAAAATCAGGCCAAGCCACAGGTGTAAAATAAAACTCTGTGTAAGCAAGCTGCCAGAGAAGGAAATTGGAAATTCTCTGCTCATTACAGGTACGGATCAAAAGATCCGGTTCCGGCAGTCCACGGGTATCCAAAAGATCTGACAAATATGACTCCGATATATCTGCCGCCTTAATTACTCCATTTTGGATATTCTCGGCAATCTCCTTCACTGCGCGGACAATCTCATCTCTGCCCCCATAATTTAACGCAATCTGAAAATGCAGTCCGTCATTGTCCTTTGTGGCATTTTCAAGCTCTGCAATCCTTTTTCTGATATCTTCATCCAGCCCTGACTTATCTCCCAAGACTCTTACGCACATACGATTCTTTTTTGCAGTGGCAAGACAGGTTTTCATGTAATTGCGTAGAAGCTTCATAAGCGCATCAACTTCATCCTTGGGTCTGTTCCAATTCTCTGTGCTGAACGCATAGACCGTCAAATACTGTATTCCCATCCGGTATGCTTCCTCACAGATGATTTCCACTGTTTTAGCTCCCTGCACATGACCGTAATTTCTAGGCATGCCTTTGCTCTTAGCCCATCGTCCATTTCCATCCAGGATAATCGCCACATGCTGCGGCATTATCAGTTCTTTTTCCTCTGCCATAAGATAAAACCTCTCTATTTTTATTTCCACAACATTTAAATGCCCCGCCGCAAGCGGCGGGGTATTTCACTCTCGCGGCAATCGTCCAATCTATCAAACGAAATACGCGCATCGTTTATTGATGCTGCCCTTTACACCGTAAGGATTTCTTTGGATTTTTCTTCCATCAGCTTGTCAACATCCTTAATATATTTGTCAGTCAATTTTTGCAATTCTTCTGAAAGTTCTTTGATTTCATCCTCTGAAACCTCTGCCTTGGCAAGTTTTTTGAAGGAATCATTGCCATCTCTTCTTATATTGCGGACAGCAACCTTGCATTCTTCTGCCTTTTTCTTAACATCCTTTACAAGATCTTTTCTGCGCTCTTCTGTAAGTTCCGGAAATACCAGCCTTATGACTGCCCCATCATTGGAAGGCGTAATACCTATATCCGAAGCGAGAATGGCTTTCTCGATGCTCTTGATCAGTGACTTTTCCCATGGGGAAATCTGAATCATTCTTGCCTCAGGAATCGTGATATTTCCTACCTGCTGAATAGGTGTAGGTGTTCCATAATAATCTACGCGAAGCTTATCTAATACATGGGGATTGGCACGCCCTGCCCTGATTCCCTGATAGTCTGCCTCTAGATGTTCGTAAGTCTTTCTCATCTTATCATCATATGTCTTTAATCTCTCATCCATTTTTATTACCCCCTTCGTCTATACCGTCACTTTTGTTCCATTGAAATTTCCATTTACTGTATTTACGATACTATCCTTCTCATTTAATTCAAATACCCACATAGGCATTTTATTATCTCTTGCCAATATGGATGCCGTCATATCTACCACTTGAAGATTATTGGCAATTACCTCATCGATACTGATCTCATCATACTTTTTCGCAGAGGGATTTACCTTGGGATCACTGTCATAAACGCCGTCAATGGATTTTGCAAGCAAGATTACCTCCGCCTCCACTTCAACTGCCCTTAACACGACTCCTGTGTCCGTTGAAAAATATGGATGTCCTGTGCCTCCTGCAAAAAATACCACCGTACCCTTTTCAAAGTACTTGACCGCTCTGTCCTTAGAAAATAGCTTTGTAAAGGAACCACACTCAAAGGGAGTTAGAATAACCGTTTTCATCCCCACACTACGAAAAATCTCAGATACATAGATACAGTTCATAACCGTTGCAAGCATTCCAATCTGATCTGCCTTCGTCCTGTCAATGTTTTCACTGGTACGCCCACGCCAAAAATTTCCGCCGCCGGTAACGATGCCGACCTGCATCCCATCATCTATAAGTTTTTTGACCTGCAATGCAACTGCCCTCACCGTATTTTCATCAAAACCTGTCTTCTTCTCTCCAGCCAGCGCTTCTCCGCTTAATTTCAGTAAAATTCTCTGCATATCCACGCCTCACTTATTTCATCTTTTTCAGTTCTTCAAAGAAGGATGTAGGGTTGACCTCTGCATAACACTGAGAACACATACCCTCAATAACAGCGCCGTTGTTAATCTGTACCGATTTGGATTTGATATCTCCCATGACGATTGCTGATGTGTCAAGAATAACAGGTCCTCTAACATCTAAATCCCCTCTCACTGCGCCGGCAACCACTGCACTGTTCGCATATACATTTCCAAGAACCACTGCATTCTGTCCAATTTTAATGCTTCCGTGGCTTCTAAGCTCCCCGGTAATTCTTGCACCCTCTGCATAAATCTCTGATGCCTGAGAATTTCCCTGAATTTCTCCTGTAATATTCAGTTTGCCCAATGCCTCTACATTTCCTACAATACGTCCCCTTACCTCAAGTGCTCCTTCCGTTGCAATATTGCCATTGATAATCATGGACTCGGTAAGAACAGACACTTCACCGCTTGCCGATTTTGATGAAGGTCTCGACAGCTCCGGCATCTTTCTTTCAACTACTGGCGGCGTATAAACTGGCTCTTCCTTTGGCAGTTCTGTTTCCGTCTTTCCAAACATCTGACTGAAATCTGAACCGAAATCCGTGCCAAGGTCCGTTGCAGTATCCATACCCAAATCATCTGTTGAATCTACAGCAAAGACTTCCTTTCTATCACCGCCAAAATCCTCTGCATCAAGATCCTCTACGATAAGATCATCTGAAACAACTGGCATTTCACTTGCTTCAATCAATGTTTCTTCCTGCTCTACGGCGGCTTCCGTGTCTGCTTGCGCAAAGATTGACGCACTTGCATCTGTATCTGCATCAGGCAGTACTTGCTCCACCGTTTCTTTCTTTACTTCTTCTTCACCCTCTGACGGTAAAAGTTCGTTGACTGCCTGTGACAAGTCATCCTTTAAATCTGAGAAAAAACCCATCTTTAAAAATCCTCCATTCGTATCTTGATTATCCTTCATTTATTGCTTTGCCGTTACATGCTGAACCGGTATGGTCTCATCCGTAACAGGTAAAAACACGGCATCGCCTCTATCCTGAATCGTCCTGATGATTTCAGGCAGCGCTTCCACCGTTGTCTCCTTTTCAGTTGCATCATGCATCAGAATCATGCACTCATTGGTACTATCTAATTTTGTTACACAGTTTTCGACGATTACCTCTGCACTCAGCGGTGTGCTGACAGCGTCTCCTGAAGCAATATTCCAGTCAAAATAAGTAATGCCATTTTCATTCAAATATGCAATCAATTCCTGTATGTCTACTTTACTCACCGTGTTGGAACTTCCGCCCGGGAAACGATAGAATCTGGGCAAGATACCGGTAATCTGATAAAGATAATCCTGAAGCTTTGTCAAATCCTCCACGTAGCTTTCTTTTGACTCATAAATCTCATCATATTTATGGCTGTAAGAATGCATGGCAAGTGTATGACCTTCTGCAACAATCCGCTGATAAGCCTGCACAGATCTCTCATCTGTCTTTCCTACCACAAAAAAAGTAGCCTTTACATCATATTCTTTCAAGATATCCAGAATTTCATCCGTATTCTGACTTGGTCCATCGTCAAATGTTAAATAAATCTGCTTTTCATAACCGATTACATTCTGCTGCCCTGCCTCTTCTTCTGTAACCTGCTCTGTATCCTCTGGCGCTTCTTCCATATTTGCTGCCGTATAGACTCCTGTAGTGCCATCTATTCCATTGCCATAAATCAATAACGCCTCTTCTAACTCTCTCACTTTGCTTTGTAGTGAAAAAACCCGCACTCCCAATATAATGCTAATGACGATTGGAATTATGATTGCAGCGGCAATAGTTCCTAATATCATTCTTTTTAACAGCCGGATTCTTTTACGGCGGTCATAACCCCTCTCTTCCATGGTCAATAGCTCCTTACACATGATTTGCCTATATTGTATCACAATATACATTTATGGGAAAGAGTCAAATTGTATAGATTACAATGTTTTTAAAGAGCAAATGATCCCCCAGAACTACCCTTACATGAATCATATAAAAGGGACTGCCCAAAGACAATCCCTTTTTAATTATCCTCTTATACGATTTTTACAATAATAGAAGATTACATTCCTGCCTGTGCTGCAACCTCTGCTGCAAAGTCATCTACCTTCTTTTCAAGTCCTTCACCTGTCTCGAAACGGACAAACTTCTTGATAGAAAGAGCTGCATTATTTTCCTTTGCAACCTGAGCCACATACTGTGCTACCGACTGTTTTCCGTCTTCCGCCTTGACATAAACCTGCTCTAACAAGCACACTTCCTTTAATTCCTTGTTGAGACGTCCCACTACTGCGCCTTCAATAACCTTTTCGGGTTTGCCTGCCATCTTAGGATCATTGGCAATCTGTGCCATTAAAATTTCTTTCTCATGTGCCTTGTATTCCTCAGAAACATCCTCTGTGGAAACATACTTCGGTGAAAGTGCAGCAACCTGCATAGCAATGTTGGTCATTGCTTCCTTAACTGCATCATTTACAACATCACTGTCAGCTTCAACGATAACGCCGATTCTTCCGCCGCCGTGTACATAAGAAACTACGCATCCATGCTCAGCAACAACCTTTTCAAATCTTCTGATATTTAAATTCTCACCAATCTTGGCAACCTTTGCAACCAGCGCATCTTTAACAGTCATTGATGTATCTGCATTCCAAGGCTCAGCCATAAATGCATCCATATCCTTTGCATCTGAATTTACCGCCTGGTCTGCAACTGAAGCTACAAATCCCTGGAACTCCTCGTTCTTTGCGACAAAGTCCGTTTCAGAATTTACTTCTACCACTGCTGCCACTTTATCTTCAACTACAACCACATTACAAAGACCTTCTGCTGCAATTCTGCCAGCCTTCTTCTCTGCCTTTGCCTGACCGTTCTTTCTAAGGAACTCAACAGCTGCATCCATATCACCGTCTGTTTCGCCAAGTGCCTTCTTACAGTCCATCATACCTGCGCCGGTCATCTCTCTTAATTCTTTCACCATAGCTGCTGTAATATTAGCCATTTCTTAATCCTCCATCTATCTAACTATTCAGCATCTGCTGCTGCAACTTCCTCGATATCCTCAGGTGCTGCTTCGCCTGCTGCCTGTGCCATCTCTTCTGTCACTAATTCTTCACCCTGATTTGCCTCAATGACAGCATCTGCCATCTTTGCAACAATCAATTTTACGGCTCTTATGGCATCATCATTACCAGGAATAATATAATCTAATTCCTCGGGATCACAGTTGGTATCACCGATACCGATCAAAGTAATGCCAAGTGCATGCGCTTCCTGCACGCAGATTCTTTCCTTCTTAGGATCAACAACAAAAATAGCATCCGGGATTCTTGTCATATTCTTGATACCGCCAAGATTTTTCTCAAGTTTTTCCCATTCCTTCTTGATGGCGATAACTTCCTTTTTGGGAAGTACATCAAAAGTGCCATCCTCAGCCATCGTCTCAATCGCTCTTAACCTTTCAATTCTGCTCTGAATCGTCTTAAAGTTGGTAAGCATACCGCCTAACCATCTCTCATTTACATAATACATACCACAACGTTCTGCTTCTGTCTTTACCGCATCCTGCGCCTGCTTTTTGGTACCTACAAAGAGAATCGTTCCTCCCTGAGAAGCAATTTCAAACACTGCTCTGTATGCCTCGTCCACCTTGCCTACAGATTTCTGTAAATCAATAATGTGAATCCCGTTTCTCTCTGTGAAGATGTAAGGAGCCATCTTAGGGTTCCATCTTCTTGTCTGATGTCCAAAATGAACACCCGCTTCTAATAACTGTTTCATTGAAATAACGCTCATGTTTCTACCTCCATTTGGTTTTGCTTCCGCATATCTTCCTCTCTCCTGCATACTCTCAGAAAGCACCGGCAGTCAATAGATACGCGTGTTTTATAGTTATAACGCGGATATTATAGCACAAAAAAATCCCTCTTGCAAGGGATTTTTTGTTTTCGGCAAACCGCCAGAACCATTGTTTTTACAGATGCCATGATAGATGTTTCCAGTCCGAAATCCTCATCGGATATTTTAGTCGAATAAAGTTTCCAAAATAGGACAGCACATAGCTACAATCGAGCAAGGATTCTTGCAATCTGCTCATTGTCTGCATTCGCCGGAATTTCAAAGGTTCCCACATTAAGCCGCTTGTCATATCCATTCTCACACAGATATAAATCAAATTCCGTTGCTGAACTCACCAATCCTGCCTGTTCCAGCTTTTCGCTAACCGCAAAAGAACTATCGCCACTGTTTACCTGAATGGTAACTGTTTCAACATTCTGTATATCTCCATCCGCTTCTGTCGGTTTTGGAGTTGCCGGCGCTTTTGTCGCCGAAGGTGCGGGGACTGACGTAGGTATGATTGTCGCCATCGGCGTGGGTTCCACTGAAAGTTCCTCCTGCTGTGCTGGTGTGGGCGCTATAGAAGGCGTGCTGTCTGCTGTAGGCGTCGCCGATGCCGCAGGCGTGCTGGTTGCTGCAGGCGTTGCCGAAGGTGTACTTACCGCCTCAGGCATCGCTGAAGGCGCAGGTTCACTTGTAGGCGTCGGCGCCTCTTCCTGCTCTTTTTGGAGCTCTGCCTGCAGGCTGCCTGCCGCATCTGCTAATACAGTGCTTTCTTCCGTCATGCCAAGCGCTCTTGCTCTTTCTTTTATTTCCTCGTTGCTCAGTTCTTGCTCTTTGCCGCCGAAAGCAATTCCCATAATGATTGCCGTGACAACGATTCCTATGCCTAAACCTCTTAAATAGTATTTCAGATTCATTTTTATACCTTATTCCTTAAGTATTACTTACATTCCTTCAAATAAATCAATGACCAATTTAACTTCTCCAATTCCAAGTCCCAATTCCTTGGCAATTGCCATATTGGACTTTCCTGTCTTGTGAAGTTCTAAGATTCTTTCATTATTGTTTCTTCCGCCGCGGCTGCCTTCTTCATTTAATGATACCGCTACTTCAGGCGCTTCTGTCAATGTTTCCTGTGTCGGAAGAATCTTCACGATTTCCGTTTCTACCGCCTTATCTGCCGCCTTTGCGTCCTTTTTTGGTGCTTTTGCCGCACGCGGTTTTCTCGCAGTCTTTGCTGCTTTCGGTTTTTCCTCTTCCTTAGGTTCTGATACCTTGGGCACATCAACCACTTCAGCGGCGATTGGTTTAAAATCATCCTCTATTGCCTTTACTGCTCTCTCTTTCCGCGCTGTTATGACAGACAATTCCTCCACGGTTCTCCCCACAGCTTCTACCTCTTCTTTTGCCTTTGCGGTATTTATTTCTGCTTCCGCTATTGCTTTAAGAAGTTCTTCCGCCTTTGTCTGCGCCTCATCTACTGCCTGCTGCGCCTCCGCCGCCCCGGTCTGTGCTTCGCCTGCCGCCTGCTTTGCTTCCTTCACCTTGATTTCCATTTCCTTTGCCGCAAGATCTGCATCAAGCATCGTCTGTTTCACTTCGCTTGTCGTCTTTGCCGCGTCAGAAGCAGCCGCTTTTAAGTTCTCATGCTTATCATTCAGCATATCATACAAAAATACTACCTCCTGGTGGCTTTTATTGATTTCACCAAGTACAGTATCTGAATACTCACTAATCGACATCATTTTTTCATTCATCAATCGTTCCATGGAACGTTCCGCCTTCTCCATGGAATAAGAAACCGTTTCATCCACGATTTCATTTATTTTCTCTTTTCTGCCGTCAATCTCTCGGTCAACCATTTCCCTGATGGCATCTTCACTTATTTTTGCGGCATTCTCTATATCTTCCTTCTTGCCTGCCGGCAGCAGAAAGCTGACGATGAACACAATCATACCTAATACTAAAAAAATAATTTCTATCACTTCCATATTTTCACCCGTAGTTCATTAAATTTTCATGTCAAAGTTATTTTGCCCCTTAAGGACTACTCTGCCATCTTTTTCTTCTTTCTTTCTCCTGCGCCCGCCGTCCCCGGCGTAGCTTCCGTTTCCCTTTTCCTTTGCATCAAACTTCTTTCCCCTGTTGTCCGCTTCATCTTGCTGGCGGACCTGACGGACTTTGTTTTCCACCGTCTGATCAAACTGCCTTTGGAAATTGTTCTGATCCACCAAAACTTTGTTGTCCTCATTATGTTTGATGGTGGTAAAATCCTGTGCTCTTGTTACCTGCCCCTGCAGTTCTACACGACTGATCGTCATATGCCTCATATCCTTTCCGAAATTTTTATTCCTTATAAAACTGTCATTTCTATTTCTCCCTTTGATTTTTTGAACTTGCAGTGCGACAAGCTGTTCTTAACAACCATGGAAGCATCCCCAATGGAAATCCTTGTACCGCTGAACACCTCGCCTGATACTTCTATCTTGGCAGAATTACTTTCCGCTAAAAGCTTCTGCAAGGAATCAATCTCCTCCATATACTCCTCCTGCTTCTGCTTCATCTGCTTATCCTTCTGCATCATCCGCTGGGTAGATTTCAATTGCTCCTGCTTCAGGTTTACACCATGCGTCATTTTCTGCGCCATGCCAAGCAGAACCGGCGCCATAGCATCCATCTCCTTCTTGTTCTCAGTCATTGCTTTCTGAAGTTCCTGTATCCGCTGCTTTATGTTAGGATCCACGCCCACTTCCACGAGTGTGTCCGCACCCATGTACGACCCCAGCGTCTTTACTTGGACCAAATTGGCAGCACATACTTTGCCGCCTGTAATGAATCCTCTCTTGCCGCTTACAATAACTTCTGTTCCCGCCGTCACCTCACTGTGCAGGATAGATCCTGCCGATACATATCCTCCCGCATTTACCTTAGAATTTTCTATAAATTTTGCAATGACATTTCCTCCTGCTTTCAAGGTTCCTTTTGCCATCCCATTCATGCCTCTGGCTATGACAACGCTTCCTTCCGCTTCCAGATATGCCCCCTCGACAACACCCCTGACCTCTATGTCTCCCTTTGCCTTTACCTTGAAATTAGTGCATACATTTCCGTTTACCATCACATTTCCATCATATTCAATGTTTCCGGTGGAATTATCCACATTTTCAACTTCAAGCACATCTGAGACAAATACCTTTCCTTCCACCAGCGACACATGACCATTCACCTGCGTGGTAAGTACCTGCCGATCATCGGAAATCATTATGTTTCGCCCATATTTAAGTACCGCCTGCTTGATTGTTCTAGGTTTTATCTTTTCCTGATAAATATCAGTGCCATACTCTCCTGGATCACCCGGATGCAGCCGTGCAAGTATGTCTCCCTTCTTACAATGATTAAGCGTATTTAAGTGAAAAAAGTCTACGCTTCCGTCTTCTTTCAGTGTAGGCTTCGCGTGCAGATCCGTTTCAAAGAAATACTCTATTTTCGCATCAGTGCCATGCCGGGGCGGCTGCCCTTTCGCCACAAGGATATCTGTACAGTAAACCGGACGGGAGAAAAAATTCTGAAGACCATCCTTTCTGATCCCGAATTTAATTTTCTTTCTGGTCAAAAAATCTATAAATTCCTGGGCTGTCAGCCGTTCCCCCTTCTCAGAGGGTGGATAAAACCGCGCCATCGCCATCATTTTATCCTGACTAACCTGAAAAATAAAGCTTCCTTTTATTTCTGGCGAAATATTTTTATTCAGCGCAAACTGGCTAATCCCATCATTTGAGGCAAATGCCTCTTTAAACTCTTTATTCAATGTGCTTGCATCATATGCAATCTCATTGCGATTCAAATAATTGATTACTTCTTTAACATTGACCTTTTTTCCTCCATTACGGGGCGGAAAAAGTTTTAACGACGTTTCATTTTTGCCACACACCACTTGAAAATACCCATTTCTCTTCAAACTGACGCCCCCTTGTACTAGTATTTCGTTCTAAACGGAAAATATCCCCATGTAATTTCCCATCTTTGCTTTCATTTTCTGGAGGGCCCGTGTGTGAAGCTGGGAGATCCTCGACTCAGACACCTCCAACACATTACTGATTTCCTTCAATGTCAAATCTTCATAGTAGTATAGCAAAATAACCTTTTTTTCTTTTTCTGTCAAAAGTTCCAAAGCCTGCTGCAATATCTTCTTTAATTCTTCCTTTTCAATTACTTCTTCCGGGCTGTCAAAACGATGCTGGTCCGTCTGCTCTGCCGGTACCTCGCTTCCAGACTCCATAAACTCGTTTAGAGATACTACCCCCGTAATTTTCATCTGAGACTGCCATGTGAGATAATCCTCCTCAGAAATTCCAAGGCTTGCAGCAATTTCTTCATCTGTTGCAGCCCTTCCAGTTGTTGTCTCAATTTCCTTTATGGCTACATCGATTTTTTTCTGTTTCTGCCTAATTGTTCTGGGAATCCAATCCATCTTCCTAATTTGATCCAGAATCGCCCCCCTAATACGCAGACTTGCATAAGTCTCAAATTTTACAGCCTTCATACTATCAAATTTGTCTATGGCATCAATCAATCCGAAAATACCATAACTTACAAGATCGTCATATTCCACATTATATCCCAGATACATGCTAAGACGCCCTGCTACCAATTTCACCAACGGTGCATATTCCAATATCAGTTTCTCTCTGATTTCAGGCGATTTCGTTTTTGCATAACTTTCCCAAAGCCTTCCTCTTCCTGCCTCGTCCATCGCTACCTCCATCATCCAGATTTATGTCTTTCATTCTGCTTCATTTTCCGTATCTTCGTCTGCTTGATTGGTCGATTCCCCCTCGCCCTCTAACGCAGCCTGCATCTCCATAAGTTCTCTCTCGTGTTCTTCCTGCATTTTGATTTGGCTTACAAAGGCAGTTACCCTCCCTTGAATGAAACTGCCTGCCAAATAAAACACTAAAAGCACTAAAAGTAATATCGTCAGCATCTGTTCTGTACTATAGTGAAAATAAAACATTATTAAGCTTGCTACTGCGCCTGCAAGGAGCGTTACAAAGGGCGCAAACAATTTCATCTTTTTCATATCGTCTTCTCCGATTTTCCTACAGCCTTTATAACAAAATCTCCTGTTTTGGGGTAAAAAATCACTGTCCGCCCATAGGAATCTCCCGTATCCTCAGCCAGAATCGGTATCCTGAGCTGATTAAGTTTTTTCTTGCTTGCCATTACATTACGCTCCCCAACGCGAATCATATCACTCTTGCTGCCAAAAGCGAACATCTGCGCACCTCCAGCGATTTTCGCCACAAGCCTGCTGCGGTTAGCGCCCATGCGGACAATTTCATTTACCATATCTTCTATACCAGTATCTGCAAACTTTGGTCTGTTTGTATTGTTTTTTATTTCGGTGCTGTCTGGCAGCATAATATGTGCCAGGCCCCCGATTCCTGTTGCCGGATCCCTCACTGCAATTCCAACGCAAGAGCCTAATCCCAAGGTCGTCACCGCATCGTCACCTCTACAGGTCTTGAAATCAGCCATTCCTACCTTAATAACTTCACTCATCTTTCCACGCGTCTCCCATTTTTCTTCCAATCCCTACAATACACCAAGCGATGTCAATATTTTCTCGTAGGAATTCATGTCTGGGATAAGAATAAAATAGCCGTCTAATTCTACGTCATCTGAAAAGGTCGTCTGTATAAGCAAAATTTTATCCCCCAGCACACCAAATTCAACCGCTGGAACGCTCAAAAGCGCCCCTGCCATATCAATACCAAGCTGTGGTACCGATGGATAGATTTTCAAATTAGTCAATCCCGATAAAGCATTTAGATATGCTCCTGTGATGATATTTCCAAGCTCCTTTACAGCAGAGCATTCCATTTCGCCAAACTGGTACTCCTCCAGATTTTCCTCATCGATTCCAAGCATTCCACACATCAGTTTATTTACCAGATGCGCCGCCGTTGCTTTGGTAAAAATAAACATCATGCTGCCCTCTATATCGCCTTCAACCTGAAGAAAGATGCTAACCATAATCTGGTCATCTCCCCCCACAATCTCCCCCAATTCATGAAATTCAAGCAGCCTGACCTGCGGCACCGACATATCCACTTTACATCCTACCATCTGTGCAAGCGCAGTAGTTGCATTTCCTGCCCCGATATTTCCCAGTTCCTGCAACACGTCAAAATATTGATTTGTTATTTGCTCCATGCTAAGGTCCTTCATGGTTCCTCCTATCATTTCCTTCTCATACATTATGCTTCTATTATTTACTCTCCATAGCAACAGCATTGAGGTCAAGAAGCGAAATCAGCTCACCATTGTGCTTGCCCACGCCCAAAATGAAATTTACTCTCTCTTCTTTGTCGTCATAGGAAACCTTCTCAATCGCTTCCTGCCCTAAAGTAACGACCTCTTTCACCTCATCCACGATAACCCCAATCGTTCCATGCTGTTCCAGCTTGAGAATAATAATTCTAGTAGACTTAGTCATTTCATCTGCTGGAAGATCCATTTTAATTCTAAGACTCATGACTGGAATGACTTCTCCGCGCAGGTTGATTACACCCTTTAAATAATCAGCCACTTTCGGCACTCTGGTAATATGCTGCATGCGAACAATATTATCAACATATTTAATATCTATGCCATACTGTTCATCCCCCAGCTTGATTACTATGTACTGGACCGCATCATCCTCTGCTTTTACATTGTATAGACTTATATCAGATACTTTCAATTCATCCATTGTTTCTCCCCCCATCTTATATCAGTGCATTTGCGTCTAAGATCAGTGCCACTTCACCATCGCCAAGGATTGTCGCCCCGCTGATGATCTTACATTTGCTGATATACTTGCCCAGTGATTTGATGACGATTTCCTGCTGTCCCATCAATTCATCAATTACCAGCCCTGCAAGCTTCTCGCCCTTTTTAACGATTACAACAATCAGGTTATCCTCGGGTGATTTGCTGCTTTCAATATCCAGTTCTTTGCTCAATCTGATAAGGGGAATCACGCTGCCTCTTAAGTTGATCACCTCCCTGTTCTGTACCAGTTTGACTTCACTTGGACTGATATCCTCAAGAGTCTGGATTCCTCCAAGGGATATGGCATATTTTTCTCCACCTACCGTAACCATAAGCGCCTGAATGATTGCAAGTGTCAATGGCAGACGTACAATCCATGTACTTCCTTCTCCCAGTCTGGACTTCACTTCCACTTCACCGCTTAAAGATTCGATCTTTGCTTTTACAACATCCAGTCCAACACCTCGCCCTGAAACATCTGATATCTTCTTTGCTGTAGAAAATCCTGCATGGAAAAGAAGATTGATGATATCCTTCTCGCTCATATTATCACCCTGTTCCGGCGTGATGACTCCACGTTCAATTGCTTTGTTCTTAACAGCCTCCACGTCAATGCCGTTTCCGTCATCTCTAACTTCAATCACAACGTTATTTCCGTCCTGATAGGCATCCAAGAAGATTGATCCTACTTCCGGCTTTCCTCTCTGCAAGCGCAGTTCAGTGGACTCCAGTCCATGATCGGCAGCATTACGTAAAAGATGCATCAGTGGATCGCCAATCTCATCCACCACCGTTCTGTCAAGTTCTGTCTCCTCACCTGACATATACAGCTCCATCTTCTTATCCAGTTTCTTTGAAAGATCACGGATCATTCTGGGGAATTTACTCACAACGCTCTCAATGGGAACCATCCTCACCTTCATAACTGACTCATGCAGATTCGTTGTCACACCTTCCAGATACTCGATCTGCTCATTGAAGCCTCTTCCGTTTCCCCCTTCCATGCTGGATGCAGATACAAGCGAGTTCTTGGCAATAATCAGCTCGCTCACCAGATTCATAAGGACATCCAGCTTTTCAATATCCACACGAACCGTTCTATTCACCACCGGCTTACCCGGCGCTTTTTTCTCATTCGTCTTGACGGGCGCGCTCTGTGCCTGTGCAGGAACTGCCGGCTTTGTCTCAGCAGTCTGCTCTGTATTCTGCTTCTCTGCCGCCACTGCTTCCACTTCATAAGCAGCGCCTACCACCTTCTCTATCTCCGAAACGCTTCTTGTTGACTTTAAAATATCTTCAATAGGATATTCAGAAACGATAATCAAACTGAAATCCAGATCGAATTTTTCATCCTCAATATCCTGCGCAGGGGGATTACACACGATAATCTCAGCCTTTTCCTCAACTGCCTTGTACACCAGAAATGCTCTTGCCGCTTTCAGAAGACAGCTTTCCTGCACATAGACGGTAATTCCATATACATTCTTGCCCTGAGATTTTGCTGTAGACAAAACAAGTTGTTCTGATTCGCCTATTTTAATATCCATCCATTTTTCTGTCGGTCCGTCCTCAGTTTTTGCCGCCCCACCTGATTCCTTTGCAGGCGCCTGTTCTTTCCCTCCAGGCTTTAAAAATGCGTTCAACATGTTGATCAGCTGCTGATTATCGTTCGTTCCCTCATCGGCAGTTTGCTGAATATTATCGGTATACTCCTCCAGTGCGTCCAGACATTGGAACAGTGTATCAATCAAATTGGAATTCACCTTCATAGAACCGTTCCTAATCTCTGAAAATACATTCTCCATATCATGGGTAAGCGCCTGCATACGCTTATATCCCATGGTACCTGCCATTCCCTTCATGGAATGGGCTGCGCGGAAAATCTCATTAATCGTATCTACATTTTCCGGCTCCTGCTCCAGACTAAGAATCTGCGTATTCAGACTTTCAAGGTGTTCCTTCGTTTCATCGAGAAAAATTTCAAGATATTGATTTACATCCATATTAAATTACCCCCACGTTTTTTATAATTTCCTGTGCAATTTGTTCTAACGTTATCCCCTTCTCCACAAGACCTGCCGCCACAGCGCTTCTTGGCATGCCATATACAGTACAGGTAGCTTCGCTTTGAACGAATACCGTTACCTTTTTCTTCTCCATCAAGTTCCGGATTCCTGCCGTACCGTCTGCCCCCATACCGGTTAAAACGACACACACCACCTCATCATATCCGCAGTCAGCAAGCGACTCATACATATAATTCGCACAGGGACGGACACCTTCTCTGGGTGCTTCATCAGAATAACGTATGACGTGTCTGGCTCCGCTTTTTCCTGCTTTCATATGCCTGCCACCCCGGGCAAGAAATGCGTGCCCAGGGCTTAGCACATCCCCTTCAGCAGCTTCTTTGACCGCAAGCGGGCTTAGCATATTGAGCCTTCCCGCAAGCGCTTCCGTAAACCCTGCCGGCATATGCTGTACAATCATAACAGGTGCATTGAGATTGGATGGAAGCAAAGGAATCAAAGTCTGCAATGCCTTCGGTCCGCCGGTAGAACTGGCAATTGCAACAATTTTCTTTCCGGCTTTACTTTCATCTGCCTTCATTACGCTAAATCCTTCTCAAAATATGATTTCAAATCTATTACAGTATAACATAAACGGTACTTCTCATAAGTGCATAGTAATCAATCTATGAATCTTTTTCACGCTTTCTGTTCTTTCTTTCCTGCTCGAAGATAAAGCGAATAATCTCTTCCCGTTTTGCAGTATCAATATTGATATAATGTGCACGATGCTCATAAGAGCCAGGCTTACCCTCAAGGGGCTTTACCACCAATACTTTCGCGATAAGCTCATATTCTTTGGTCTTTCCGCCTCTGTCCAGATTGTACTTACAGTAAATCAAGCTCTCTGGCTCATATATATGCTCCCCAACAAAACGCATGCCGCCGCCGCTGATATCCACAATGACATTGCGCTGCAAAGGCAGTCTGCGTTCAAGAAAATCAATCTGCAGCTCTAAGGCTTCAATTTCCTCCTCCTTAAGCAGTCTCGCTTCCATATCCAGCGCACAGCTTAAACGATAATATTCCCTTCTCTGAAACTTACTCAAACTGCTGGATAGCTCCATCAGAAGCACAAACTGATTTTCTGTCTTATACCTGTCTACCACAGTTGCAAGACACTGATATACACCTGCCGATGTATAAAAAAATACCTCATACTCTGTATTTACAGGCAGTAAAACAAGCTTTGACTGTTCCATAGGCATCCGCACCTCAAATCTGTCCTCCGACAGCACGTCAAGCACCTGGCTTTGATATACTTTTTTCTTTTCATCGTCATCTATGTAATTTGCCCGTTCCGCTGCCTGTATTTCTACCCGGTTTCCCGGCATAACATATTTTGATAACATGACCGCTCCCCTCCTGTTAAAGTATTTTACCTGTTACTATATGCGAAAAGAATGCCGCCATCCCCCTTTTGGGAATACTTTTGCTTAATTCTTTGTTCATCAATTTTGCAGCAATCCTCTCATATGCCACTGCCGATCTTGATGCGGGCGATTTCAAAGATACAGGCATCTGCTGCATAACAGCTTTGGAAAGCTGCGTGTCCTGAGGTATCGCGCCCAGATAAGAAATCGGCACCTTTAAGTATTTTCCCACTACCGTGTCCAACTTTTCAAAAAGTCGCTCCCCGTCTGCCTTATCTTCCACTTTATTTGCAATTACCTTCACCTGAGACATTTCCGGTGAAAACCGGGTATGTCTGCACAGCGCCTTCAAAAGAGAATATGAATCCGTAATTGAAGTGGGCTCCGGCGTCGTCACCAAAAGAATTTCTCCGCTGGCTACCAGAAACTCCAGCACAGCATCCGAAATGCCTGCCCCTGTATCCACTATGATAACATCTGCAATGGAATCCAATTCTGCAAGATTATTGATGATATACCCCAAGTAATCCCTGCCTAAATTTGAAAGCCCAGCAATCCCCGATCCACCTGATATAAATCCCACCTCCATAGGTCCCCAGGTAATGATCTCCTTTATATTTTTTCCCTGATAAATTAAATCACACAAGTTATGCTTTGGCACGGCGCCAAACATGATTTCTATATTTGCAAGTCCAAAATCTGCATCTAAAATAATAACCCTCTGGTCCATTTTTCTAAACTGTATCGCCAGATTGATTGCCGTGTTGGACTTACCTACTCCGCCTTTGCCGCTGGTCACTGTAATCACCCTCGCCAAGGGTTTGTTGTGCGCACTGCCGCCTGCTTTTATGATATTTCTAAGTTGTTCGGCCTGATCCATATATCTTCCTCACTTTATCTGTGGTATTTTCCAGCCTGTCAGTTTCCTTTGCCTCCTAAAAGCTGTTTTACAGTCTTTTGTGGATTAAATATTTCAATATCATCAGGTACATTCTGACCATATGTTACATACGATAAGGAAGCGCCCGTATGGAGTTTTAAATTTAGCAGACTGCCCACGGTAGTGGTCTCATCCAGCTTCGTAAAAATAAGCTTATAATCAGTCATTGCTGAATACACATCCGCAATGCTCACCAAATCCCTATATTTTGTGGTTGCGCTTAAAACCAAAAACACTTCCTTCTCTGCCATTCCGTCCACAGAATGAATGAAACTATTCATGGCATCTCCCTGCGCTTCATTCTGATGAGAATGTCCTGCTGTATCCACCATGATAAAGTCAAAATTCCTGAAATCCTTGAGCGCCTGCTCCATTTCCTCCGTGGAGTAAATAACCCGGAAAGGAACCTCTAAAATATTGGCATACGTCCGAAGCTGTTCGGCAGCGGCAATACGATAGGTATCTGCCGTAAGAAGAGCAATTTTTCTGCCGCCTTCCACACTGAACTTAGAGGCAATCTTTGCAATGGTAGTGGTCTTGCCAACCCCGGTAGGACCCACAAAAAATATAACCTTCGTTCCCTTCTCTGCAGGTATAATTTCAACAGGTTTTCCGAATTTTAAAATCATCTTCTGGTAAATATTCGCCAATGCATAGTCAAATGGCATATTGGGTTTACTAATTTTTTCGATTTCATCTATAATCTGATTCGCGTTCTGTTCACTTACCTCATTTGCCAGCATGGTATTATAAAGCAGCTTCATAAAGCGTTCTACTTCACTCTCTTTATCTTCCTCTGGGGTGTCCCCCCTCATCTCATCTGGCTTTTGAAGCTGCTGCTCAAGCAGAGTGTGAAGCGTGTCCAATTTTTCTTCGATGGCGCTGCTGTCCGCTCTGCCGTTTTCCGTCTGTTGGTCCCGCGCAATATTGCCGTCAACAAAGGCGGCGGTCTCCATCGCCGCTTTATGCACAATCGAATCGATAAATGGCTGCGGTCTTGCCTCTTCCTTCTGGGGAGCGGCAGACTGCGATGGCTCTTCCTCTAAAGCCGCCGTAACCTCAATAAGCTGTGGCTTCAAAAAGCTGAACATTCCTTTCCGCTTCATGTTTCTCACATTCATAATTACAACATTGCTGCCCAGTTCCTTTTTGGCGCTTTCCACTGCTTCTGCTTCTGTTTTCCCTTGAAATTTTTTTATTATCATGCTGTCACCATTCCTACAGATTGTAATTCGATGCTGCTCTCGATTTCATTGTATGAAACCACAATCAGATCTTTATAATAATCTTCCGTTAAACGCTTGAAATACATGCGCACAATGGGAGAAGTAATAACAATTGGATTCTTTCCCAAGTTCTCCAGCTTAGTGATTTCATTCTCCACTGATTTCATAATTGCCTTGGTCTTTTCCGGATCCAACGTCAGATATGCTCCTGTTTCCGTCTGCTTGATGCTTGCCATGACTTCCTGCTCCAGCTTAGGATCCAGCGTTACAACGCTGGTAGTCTCATTTGCCGGGAAAAACTTGCTGGAAATCGCACGCTTTAGACTCTGTCTTACATACTCTGTGAGAATATCTGTGTCCCTTGTGGTTGCAGCATAGTCAGCCAATGTCTCAAAGATGGTAAGGAGATCCCTGATTGAAATACCCTCCTTCAAAAGATTCTGCAGAACCTTCTGCACTTCACCGAGCCCCAAAAGCTTAGGCACAAGCTCTTCTACCAAAGAAGGATTGGTCTCCTTTAAATTGTTGACCAGATTCTGAACATCCTGTCTTGTAAGCAGTTCAGAAATGTACTGTCTAATGATTTCCGTCAAATGCGTTGCAATGATTGATGGAGGATCCACAACGGTATATCCCATACTTTCCGCGCGCTCCCTCTGCCCTTCTGTAATCCAGATTGCAGGCAGGTGGAAAGAAGGTTCAAAGGTAGGGATTCCAGTAATCTCCTCTTCCACATAACCCGGATTCATTGCCATGTAATGGTCAAAAAGAATTTCTCCTTCGCTGACCTGTATTCCCTTAATTTTAATAATATATTGATTCGGATTCAACTGGATATTATCCCGCAGTCTGATAATCGGCACAACGGTACCAAGTTCAAGCGCAATCTGCCTTCTGATCATTACCACACGGTCCAAAAGATCGCCGCCCTGGTTCACGTCAGCCAGCGGAATAATTCCATATCCAAATTCCAGTTCGATGGGATCCACCTGCAGCAGACTGTTGACATTTTCCGGCTGTCTGATTTCCTCCGCGGCAACCTCCTCCGCATCGATCTCTCCCTCGATCTGCGCCGTCTCGATGGTTCCTGCTATCATTCTTCCTGTAACGATGAAAACCAATCCCAACGCCAAAAAGATTAAATCGGGAAGAGGTGTAATCAGACCTAATACGGCAATAATCGTACCCACAAGATAAAGCACCTTGGGAATGCCAAATAGCTGACTGACAAGCACTGTACCAAAATCTGCATCCTTGGACCCTTTTGTGACAAGGATACCTGTAGACAGTGATATCAGAAGAGACGGAATCTGGCTGACCAGACCGTCACCGATGGTAAGGATTACATATTTGTCAAGTGCGGCGCTAAACTCCATTCCCTGACTTAGCACCCCCATGGCAATACCGCCGATGATATTTACCGCAGTAATGATAAGACCTGCTGTGGCATCTCCTTTTACGTACTTAACCGCACCGTCCATAGAACCGAAGAAGCTTGCCTCCTCCTGTATCTTATCCCTCCGCCTTTTAGCTTCTGCATCTGTGATAGCGCCGGTATTTAAGTCTGCATCGATTGCCATCTGTTTACCTGGCATAGCATCCAGCGTAAACCTTGCTGTTACTTCTGCCACTCGCTCAGAACCTTTATTGATGACCATGAACTGAACCAGTATCAAAATGACGAACACAATTGTACCCACTACCAGATTATTTCCGCCTACATAACTACCAAAAGTAGCAACCACCTGCCCTGGATCACCGGTTGTCAAAATCAGCCTAGTGGAAGAAATATTCAAGGCAATTCGAAAAATGGTGGTAAAAAGCAGCATCGTGGGATAAAAAGACATATCCAGCACTTCCTTGGAAAACATTGTTCCAAAAAGTATGGTAAATGCAATTGCTATATTGCAGGCAAGCAGCACATCCAAAAGCCCATTGGTAATAGGCACAATCATCATGATAAATGCCGCAAGGACATACAACGCAACTCCAATATCCGCTTTTTTCATAGCCACTCTCCTTTCCTTATACTTTTCCTTTCAGATGATATACAAAGGCAAGAACCTCTGCCACCGCCTGATATAATTCTGGAGGAATCAGCTCCCCAACTTCCACATTTGCGTAAAGCATTCTTGCAAGAGGCTTATTCTCCACGATTTCTATATCATTTTCTTTCGCTATATCTTTAATTCTCTGCGCCAGATAATTTTCTCCTTTGGCAAGGACATACGGCGCATCATATTTATCAGGGTCATATTTGATTGCCACTGCATAGTGGGTAGGATTGGTAATTACCACATCTGCTTCTGGAAGCTGCTGCATCATACGACGCATGGATGCTTCTCTCATACGCTGCTTCTGCTTGCTTTTTACCTGAGGATCGCCTTCCTGATTCTTATACTCATCCTTTACTTCCTGCTTGGTCATCTTCATATCTTCTTTGTATTTCCATTTCTGATATGCAAAATCAAGAAATGCGATCACCATATAAACTGCTGCAATTCTAACCCCCAAGTCAGTCACTATCTCGCCAATCAATGCAATCGCCTGATTCAACGACATATCATACAAAATAAAGACCTGCCCAAGCCTGTCTTTAAGATAGGAATATGCAACATACCCTACCACCGCCAGCTTCCCTAACGATTTAATAAGTTCTACAATAGAATTAGCTGAAAAAAAACGCTTAAATCCTTTTAGTGGATTTAATTTGCTAAACTTCGGTTTAAGCGGCTTGGAGGTAGGTTTCCACTTCACCTGCACCAAATCACATATAAATGCCACAATAAATCCCACGAGTAAAATGGGCGTAATGATAATCAAAAGCTGAAGCATCATGGTGCGAATCAGCGAATGTATGGATGCAATCGGCAGATTACCATTGTACATCTTAATTACATCCGGAATCTGATTGTATACCATATGAAATCCTTTTAAAAATTGATTTCCCATCACTCCCAGATATAATTGCAGCATCAAAAATAACGCAAGCAGGCTGAATGCATTACCGATTTCCTTACTCTTTGCTACCTGACCTTCTTTTCTTGCATCATCCAGTTTTTTGGCGGTAGGCTCCTCTGTTTTTTCACCGCCCGGACCATCCTTGGCAAAAAACTGCAGATTGTATTCTAACATTAATTTATTATTTTGCACCAATCTGCCTCCTTTTATCTGATGAATCCCCCTTCATCCGCCTTCTCTCACATCATCGTCTCCACAAAAGTAACGATTGTACTTTTCATCTGGCTGTAAATAAAGTCCGCTGCACCTGGCAGCATGGCAGTAGACAAAAATAATATGCTGATACCTACCAGCACCTTCATCTGAATACCGACTGCAAACATATTGAGCTGTGGCGAAACCTTCGCCAGCACGCCCAAAACTGCATTTAAAATAATCATGACTGCAAAAATTGGCAGACAGATTCTAAATCCAATGATAATATAATCAGACATAAATCCAATGATTGCAGCAATCAGGGAATCCCCCTCTATCACAATCCCATTTACCGGAATCAGTAAATATGTCTCTGCCAATGCCTGAAACAAATATTTATGCATGCCTGAAACCATTAGCATAAGCAGAACCATATAATTGTAATAAACACCTGTAATCGTAGAATTTTGCTTGGTTGCAGGATCCAACATGCTTGCCATGGAAAGTCCCATTTCCATATCCGCAATCTGTCCTGCAAAAGTAACCACTGTACTGCAGAGATTAGCGGCAAATCCAATCATAAACCCGGTCACAGCCTCCTTCATAACGATGATAGAATATCCCAGAAGCGTATCATAAGAAATATCCCGACGCGGCACTACCTGATAAAGCAACACTGCAAGGCACAGGCTGACCCCAATTCTGACATTTCTCGGCGTATTGCTCATACTAAAAAAAGGCGCTATAAACACAAAGCAACTGACTCTGACCAATACAAGCAGAAAAAACTCTAAATCCGCATAGGCAAATGAATAATCCAGCATAATCTGCTACCTGACATAAAGGTTAAAATCGGACCATAAGTTCACCATATATCCTGACAATTCCGTCAACATCCAGTTGCCAATGACAATCAGCGCAAGGAATATGGCAAGCACCTTAGGTACAAAGGTAAGCGTCTGCTCCTGTATAGACGTAACGGTCTGAAAAATACTGATGATCAAACCTACAATCAGCGATACCAAAAGCACGGGCGCTGCCACTTTTATAACCATAAACAGTGCCGAACTCGCAATATCTGTAACTTCTTCAACTGTCATATCTTTTCATCCTTCCCATCTGTTCTACGGAAGACCGCTAGTAAAAGGTTTCCACCAAGTTAACAATAATCAGATTCCATCCGTCAGCAAGCACAAATAGCAAAATTTTGAACGGCATAGAAATCGTAGTCGGCGGCAGCATCATCATACCCATGCTCATCAATGTCGACGCCACAACCATATCAATTACAATAAATGGAATATAAATAATGAATCCTATGATAAATGCCTCTCTTAGTTCTCCCAAAATAAAGCTTGGGACAAGAACTGCAAGCGGAATATGATCCAAATTTCCATCCCATTCATCCCCTGAAATTTCCAAGAACACTCTCACATCACTAGTCTGTGTCTGTGTATACATAAATTCCCTAAGAGGCTGGATTCCAGCTTCAAAAAATTCATCCTGAGTAATTGTCCCTGCTTCTAAAGGTAATACAGCCTCATTATAAACCCTTGAAAGTGTGGGCTGCATAATAAAATAAGTCAGAAACAAAGCTAACCCAAGCAGTACCTGGTTAGGCGGTGCCGTTTGGGTGTTTAAAGCTGTTCTGGTAAAATGAAGCACAATAATGGTTCTGGTAAAGGATGTCAACATAATCAGCAGCGTTGGCGCCAACCCAATTAATGTCAACGTAAGCAGTATCCGCAAAGTCCCATTTACCTGACCGTTACCGCCGCTCTGAGTAATCGTCAGATTATTCGCAATATTCAATTCTGATAAATCTTCCCTTGAATCTGCGCTTCCGGGCTCATCGATATTGGTTCTCTCCTCCGTCTGCCCTGTAAGGGCGGAGTCCACTTCGCTCGCTAACGCATCTGTTTGGGGAATAATACACAATATGCCTACCGTCATCAGCAGGCATATTATCTTTAATATTTTTTTGACGGCAAATTTCTTTTTCATATGATTGCCTTTTCCCTTAGTCCTTATCTTTTTCCTTCAATTTCTTCACCCTGTCAAAGACACTTGCAAAATCAAGTGTCTGTTCCTGCCCGTTCTCCTGAAGGTCAATCTCTTCCTCGGAAAGCTCTGAAAGCATATGAATCTCATCCTTTCCAATGGCAACCACAAGGTATCTCTTTCCTGCTCTTATGATCTGAACATATTTATTTGGCGAAACCCGGCATGTTTCAACAATCTCCAAATTTCCCAAACCTGCTCTTCCCTTCTGATACCGGGCAATCCACCTCGTGACCAGATATGTTACGATGAGCACAAAAACAAAAAGAGTAAGCACCGTCATGAACTGAATATAACTGTCCATCCTTGTAGTAACTGAAAGGAGCATATTAACCGACTACCTTCTTTACCGCTTCCAATACACGCTCAGGCTGGAAAGGCTTTACAATAAAATCCTTCGCTCCGCCCTGAATTGCCTCAATAACCATAGCCTGCTGTCCCATTGCGGAACACATGATTACCATTGCATTCGGGTCTGCCCCTTTAATTTTCTTAAGTGCAGCAATACCGTCAACTTCCGGCATGGTGATGTCCATGAGTACAAGATCCGGCTTTAATTCATTATACTTTTCAAAAGCCTTTGCGCCATTTTCAGCTTCGCCTACTACATTATAGCCATTCTTTGTCAGAATGTCCTTAATCATCATACGCATGAAAGCTGCATCATCAACTACTAATACATTTTTAGCCATATTTTTCTCTCCTACCTTTTACTTTATTATTTCGGTTACACGGATGCCAAAACTTTCTTCAATTACCACAACCTCGCCTTTGGCTACAAATTTGCCATTTACAAGTACATCTATAGGTTCACCAGCTATCTTATCAAGTTCAATAATCGTACCCGGTGCGAAGTCCAATATTTCTGCTATAGATTTTTTAGTCCTGCCAAGTTCAACTGTAACTTCCAGTGGCACATCGCGAATCAGACCAATGTTCTCCTGCCCAGCCACTGCCGCTCCATTGCTGTTGAAACTCTGGAATTGAGCCGGCTGAATATTCATCTGTGGCATTGCCTGCATCGGCATTGCCTGCATGGGCATTCCCATCTGTGGCATTGCCTGCATAGGCATTCCCTGCATGGGCATTCCCTGCATAGGCATTCCCATCTGTGGCATTGCCTGCATAGGCATTCCCATATTCATCTGACTCATATCAGGCTGTCCTGCGGGCATTTCCATTACTGGCGGTGCACTGGGCTCCGGTGCGGGAGCAGGTTCTGGCGTTGGCTGATTTAGTACGAAGCTTTCAAAAAGACCCTTTGCAAATTCAATAGGATACAACTGCATAATTGTACTGTCTACCAAATCATCTATCTGCAGCCTAAAGGATATTTTTACAAAATTCCCTTCCAAGAAAGGAGCAATATCCCCGCCCTTTTTAAAATCATTTAAGTCCACCAGACTTGCATCTGGGGGGCTGATATCTATCATCTTTCCAAGCATGGTAGACATTGAAGTTGCCGCTGAACCCATCATCTGGTTCATCGCCTCTGAGATTGCACTCAGATGGAGCTCTCCAAGTTCTCCGTCTGTATTACTTCCATCTCCACCCATCATCAGGTCTGTTATAACCTTGACATCATGCTCTTTCAAAATCATGGTGTTTGAACCGTCAAGTCCTGCCGTATAATTAATTTGAATAAAGACGCAGGGACGTTCATAAGCGTCTACCACCATATCCCAATTGGCAATCTGCACAACAGGCGTTGAAATATCAACCTTCCTGTTTACTAGCGAGTACAAGGTAGTCGCTGAAGATCCCATACTGATATTGGCAATCTCTCCTATTGCATCTCTTTCGTCCGGTGTAAGCAGGCTTTCATCTATCCCCACCACGTTTCCCGGCTCTTGTGCCGATGAATCATCAGCAGACAAATCCATACCGGTAAGCAGTGCGTTTATTTCATCTTGTGACAGCATTCCGTCCATTTCTTACTCCCCCTCTCTGATTATTGATGTTACGCGGACAGCATTGTTCTCTTTAGTTGTTCCCGGAAGTGCGGTGAACTTTCTAATGTTACCCACATAGACGTTCATCTCTGAATCCACTCTGGTATCCAGTCTGATGATATCCCCCACCTGAAGATTGAGGAAATCATTTACTGCCACCTGGCTTCTTCCTAGGACTGCTTTTACCGGCACATCTATTCTCTTTATGAGTGATTCTATATGTTCTTCATAGTCTACTGTATCATCTTTTTGCATCGTTGAGAACCAGTATTTGGTATTCAACTTATCCATCACATCTTCCAGCGTGAAATACGGAAGACAGATGTTCATAAGTCCTTCTACATCACCAATTTTGACACTCATAGATACAATTGCAATCATATCACTAGGTGCAATCACCTGTGCAAACTGCGCATTGGTCTCAATCCTTTCCATCATCGGATTGATATCAATTACATTTTTCCATGGTTCCCGCATCAGCTGCATACAGATTACCAGCAGTCTCTGCAGAATCGTCATCTCTATTTCTGAAAAGTCCCTGCTCTTCTCAAGGGGCGCGCCCTGTCCTCCAAGCATCCGATCAATCATTGCAAATCCCAGATTCGGCGACAGTTCCATAATCACATTACCGCTTAATGGTTTAAAGTCCACAATGCCAAGTATAACCGGATTAGAGAGGGCATTGGTAAATTCGGAGAAAGTAACCGTTTCAGAACTTGCCACCGTCACCTGAATATTCTTTCTTAGATAAACCGGCAGGTTAGTGGAAATCAACCTTCCATAATGTTCATAAATAATTTCAAGGGTTCTTAGATGCTCCTTAGAGAACTTCGCAGGTCGTTTAAAGTCATAATCCTTTACCGGCTTTTCTCCCGGCTCCTGCATCTGATCAACATCCAACTCGCCACTGCTTAATGCTGCCAGCAAATTGTCTATCTCACTTTGAGATAATACCTCACCCACAGGTTTTCACCTCCTTCATTTCTGCCGCATTATTTTGTCAACACATCTGCCTTATACGGCTTCTACTGATAGAGAGGGCTGATCAAAGTTACATCATAAATAAAGTCTGACTCAAAACGTTCCTGAATTTTACTTAAAATTTCATCCTCCATCTGCTGAGCATTGTTCTTTGCCTGCTCCATGGTATACTGACTAACCACCTCATTAATCAGACCCTTAATCAAATCTTCTCTTGTAGTCAAGTCTGAATAAGTCTTATAATCCTTATTCTTCGTATTCATGGACAGCGCTACGGAAATCAATGCATAATGATCATTGTCATCAACATTTCCTTCCTCATCCGTAGAAGCAGTATCTTTTTTCAACAGAATTCTCATCTCAGAAATCGTATATGTTTCTGTATCTGCCATAGATACCGTTTCAACCGCTTCTCCTTCCTCTCCTTCTCCCAAGTCAAGACTGATTGCAGATGCAATGTCTGTGACCAGATCAGCGGTCTTTTTGTTCGTTCCCATCACACTGACCATATTAATCGCAGTCAACACAATATTCACGATAAGCAGCGCCAATATGATGATCGAAATCAAATTTTTCTTCATGATAAATACAACCTTTCTTTATTACTTAGTAGGAACTTAAGGAATTATATACTTTTATTTCTACTCTCCTGTTTTTCGCTCTTCCTTCTTCTGTTGAATTATCCGCTATGGGAATATATTCACCTCTTCCGGAATGTTTAATCTTACTCATATCCAAAGATGTATTGCTTTCCAGATAATAGAAGACCGACAAAGCTCTTCCACTGCTTAATTCATCATTGTTGGCATATTTGCTCCCTGACATCGGAACATTGTCTGTATGCCCTTCAATCTCTATCGTTCCTTCGCCAAATCTCTGAAGGATAACCCCAAGCTGATTCATCAGGGGCAACGCTTCTTCTTTAATTTCCACGCTTCCTGAATCAAACAGGAGCGCTCCGTTTAAAGTGAGCTGCACATATTGTGCCGTAAACTCTATGTCCACTTCTTTGTCCAGATTCTTCTCTTCTAAAGCTTCTTCAATTGCTCCTGCAAGCTCTTCCGATTCCTGCAGCTTCGCCTCTTCCATCATTTCTACCGCCGACTCCAGCTCCTTAGGAATCGTATCGCCCTCTGCGTCTCGCCCTGTACTGTTAATATAATCATCCAATTCATTTAGCTGACTCACGCCAAGGCTGACCAGAATACCATCACCAATTGCAGTTGCTCCTGCTTCAAAAATACTGAAAGTCTGATTAAAAGAAGCTGCAATCAGTTCAAACTTCTGAGCATCTATTGATGACATGGAAAACAACATGACATAGAAACATAGAAGCAAATTCATAAGATCCGCAAAAGTTGCTTGCCAGGCCGGGGCGCCTTTGGGAGGTTCTTCTGGTTTCTTTTTAGCCATCCTCTTCACCTCCGTCATTCTGCGTCAGACGATCGCCCGGTGATAAGAACGACTTCAGCTTCTCTTCTATGACTCTGGGGTTTTCTCCTGCCTGTATGGAGAGAAGACCTTCTATCATGATTTCCTTAATCATGATTTCATTTGCATTGTTAGATTTGAGCTTTCCTGCAACCGGAATACAAATCCAGTTTGCAAGCAGAGAACCATACAAGGTTGTAATCAAAGCAACTGCCATGGAAGGACCAATGCTGGAAGGATCATCCATTTCATAAAGCATGTTAACAAGACCTATCAGAGTACCAATCATACCCCAAGCAGGTCCCATACTTCCCAAATCTTCCCAGAACCCTATTTTGCTCTTATGTCTATCTTCTGTACTGATTAGCTCTGTTTCCATAATCCCACGCACAAGCTCAGGATCAGTACCATCGACAATCAGTAGAATTCCCTTTTTCATAAATTCATCATCCAGATCACTGGCTGCTTCTTCCAAGGAAAGGAGTCCTTCCTTTCTTGCAATATTGGACAAGTCAATAATCTTCTGAATCATCGCCTTGACATCAGCTGTGGGAGTCTTAAAAATTAAAAGGAAACTTTTAAGACCGCCTATGTATTCAGGAAGACTTTTTGATAACATGACGGCAAAAAACGCCCCGCCAAATGTAATAATGGCAGAAGCCGGATCTATGTATCGTCCTATGTTTTCGATACCTGCATTCGTGAAAATTCCGAATATACACATGACCATACAAAGTACTAATCCAATAATCGACGCTAAATCCACAACTACTCACCTTTTTTGCGTTAATCTGCAAAAATATCCTTTCTATACGATTTTACAAGATTTTTCACATCTTGTCTACTTTCTTTTACAATTATTTTTCTTCCCGTTGTAAATGCAATTACCGTGTCTGGTGTTTCCTCCACCAGCTCTATTAAATCGGGATTGATCAAAATCTTTACCCCGTTAATTTTCGTCACCTCTATCATACCACTTTACTCCTCTCACCGCTACTGCAATTTTTTCCAGCTAATTAATAACTCCCCCTATCCGTAAAACTGATCCTGTCAGCACGCTAAAGGGAACCAGGAATGTCTGGTCCCCTTTGCATATATAGCTTGCTGCATTTCTATCTACTATCTCTTCAGATTGGTCAGTTCCTCAAGCAGCGTATCAGAAACTGTAATGATACGGCTGTTTGCCTGGAATCCCCTCTGGGTCGTAATCATTTCTGTAAATTCAGCTGACAAGTCAACGTTACTCATCTCCAAAACACCCGATTCCATACGTCCGCCGCCTGCAGTGATATCCTCACCGATCCCATCAAAGTCGCCAGAGTTCAAAGTTGCTGAATAAAGGTTATCACCTTCCTTGGCAAGACCTGAAGGATTTGCAAAAGTTGCTGTAGAAATCTGTCCAAGAAGCTTCCTCTGACCATTGTCATAAGAAGCGTAAATCATACCATCCTTCTGAACGGTAATACCGCTCATCTCACCGATTGCACGACCTGAACCCTTTCCGCCGTCTACACCACGAACCGCGCCTATTGTTGATGTACCATTTTTATTGTAGTTATAGGACGCAGAGAAATCCAGTTCAATATCAGCCGGGAAATTAGCAATTCCACCAAAACTCAGCTTAATCGACTTATCCCCCTCTGTTCCTGCCTCACCGCCAACATTTTCAAAGGTACCTTTTCCGCTTACGTAATTTAAAGTAGCAGCATTGGCTATCGTTTTATCTGCACCTCCCGCTGCTCCTGGGATAGTTACCGATCCTGCATTTCCAGCGTCATCTGGATTTAATTTAACCAAATCTTTTACTGTAGTGCCAGCAGCAGCGCCTGTCACTTCACGGTCCATAATGGATTTTCCGTCAGAATCCTTTATATCATCCAACTGCACATAGAACTGACCTGCATCTCCATTGATGCTATGCACACTCAGTTTTACTGTATATACATACCCTTGGTTATCATAAACCTCCAGATTCATCACTTTTCCGGAATCACTATTAACATCCATATCAAATTTGTCTACAATACCGCTTATCGTTGCCTTCGTCGTTGCCTCCGGCGGGTAAGTCATATTTTCTTCCGTCATGATACGAAGCGGAGTGACTGTATCTTTCTTGATATTCCCGGGATCTGCAGGATCTACCTGCCATCCCATTACGTTGTAACCTGTACTGGTCATTGCAAGATTTCCCTGTCCATCAATGTAAAAGGAACCGTCTCTTGTGAAGAAGTTCTCTGAGCCATTGCTTACAACGAAAAACGCATCTCCATTGATCATGATATCAAAGGGATCGTTGGTGCTCTGTGCGGAACCCTGGCTGGCAATTGCCGTTTTAATTGCTGCTGTCTTAGAGCCCAGACCAATCTGCCTTGCATTAATACCGCCAACGCCTGTAGTCGCATTAGCGCCGGAAGCTGCCTGAGTCGTCTGATACATCAAGTCACTGAATGTCATAGACTGTGATTTGTATGCTGTTGTGTTTACATTGGCGATGTTATTACCGATAACATCCATCCTTGTCTGGTGTGTTTTAAGACCTGCCACACCAGAGAATAATGATCTCATCATAATGAAATGACCTCCTTAAGCTCATAGCCGCCGTATTCCTTCTGTCATTCAGGAATCTATAGCCTCCATAAGGTCCGGCTAAATAATTACGGCTCCATCAATATTTGTAAAAATGTTTTCTGCTGCGTCCTTATGATTCATTGCAGTCACCACCGTATTGTTTGGAATATTTACGATAAATGCCAGTTGATCCACAAGCACCAGCGATTCTTTAATTCCTTTCATCTGCGCTCTCTGCGCACCTTCCTGCAAGCGTTCCATCTGACTGCTTGTAAGTTCAATATTCCGGTCTGCCAGTCTTCCTGCGGCATGCTTGGAAAATTTCACCTCATCTGCTGTCTTCTCCCGGCTGCTTTCCAGAATATCCAGAAACGATTTTCCCTCCGGAATCTTATTTGATGCAGCGCTCTTATTCTGGTTTAAATATTGATCCTGTAATTGTTCAATTGAAAGGAATCCGCTATTTTGAATCTTCATATTCCTCTCCTCCTTGAGTAGCAACCATGCATCCTGCTCTTAAAACATTTACTCCGTCGGTTCTGTTGGTTCCGTATCACCCTCGCCTTCAGTTCCATCCGTATCTGTATCTGTGTCAGTGTCGCCATTGTTTGATTCGTCCATTTCTACCAGTTCTGCCATCTTTGCAACATACTTCTGCAGCTTCTCAATATATTCATCACTAATAAAGGACTGTTGATAAGCCGTCATTGCATTGAAGGCCTTCTGCAGAGCATCAACGCTCTCCTTGTCAGCAATCGTAAGTCTCTCTACTCTCGGGAGTTGATCAAGCGCTGTCACAAATGATACTGCTAAATCAAATGCTGTCTGATATGTCTCGTCAATAACTGCCGTCACATCATCTGCTGAATATAAGTTTCCTTCTATGGAAACGTATGCCTTTCCATTTTCATAAGTAACATACTGTACCATACCCTGAAGCTGTTTTACATCTCCTGACTTATCCGTGGTTTCAACTGCAACCAGCTTGCCGACCATGGAAGAAGCTCTGGTAAGCTCCATCGTTGCTGCCATATTCTGCATTTGTTCTACCTGTGAGAAAGTTGCATACTGTGAAATATATTCCGTATTGGAAGTAGGCTCCAAAGGATCCTGGTATTTCATCTGTGCCACTAACAGCTGCAAAAATGCATCTTTATCCATCCCTGTCTTAGACGCCGCTTTTTTGACCGAGCTCTCTGACTGGGTTTCTTCAATTTTACCATTATTAACTACTGCTGATACTGCCATATTGACTCCTTTCTGCACCTTAACAGGTACTTTATGCGGTGTAATCTACCGTGTTTCCATTGGCTTTCATCATTTTGGCTGCAAGAAGCTCTTCTTCGTCTGCCGTCTCCTCGAATGTGCCATCTAACTCATTCAAGTTGATTCTTCTTGGAGTCTTTCTGCTTTGGTTACGAGAAGATGCATTTTCCTCTCTTCCCTGTCCCTGCCAGAGATTGCTTTCAAACCCATGGTTCTCAACAGTGACCTGAACCGCTTCTACTTTAATGCCTTGTTCCTTCAGACTTTCCTGAAGCGTTGTTATCTGACTTTCAATGGCTGCCTTTACAGTCTCGTTCTGTACCTGGAACTGTGCTGTAACTTCACCGCCCTTAGAGGAAAGCTGGATATGTACTGTTCCAAGACTTTCCGGATGCAGCTGCATTTCAAGCTGATCCATACCGGGTTTTAACTGAATCTTCATATAATCCATAATCTGATCCATGATTTCCCTTGTCTGTTCGCTGAAAACTGCTGCTGTCTGTTCAAAAGATACTTCCGCTGTCTGCGTCCTGTTCTGGAGCAGCGCATCTATCCGCATATTATCTGCGTACAACTTACCTTCTGACTCTTTCTGACCGTTTTCATTTCCTTTTTGCTCATGCCCATCGGCATATTCCTTTGTAACATCTTCCTTTGATTCTGACGGTACAACCTCTGTCTGACCTGTGACATTGCCTTTTTCATCGGTCGATAACCTGACGGTTTCATCTCCTGCCTTCACCTCTACTGTAATCTTGGGAGATTCTTCTGTCAGCTCTGGTTCCTGCACATTTTCAGCCGTGCTTCCAAGAACCCCTTCTTCCATAATACCAGGTTCCTTTGCACTATTTTGCAGCTCCTCTACCAATGCTTTAAGTTCCTCTGGATTCATTCCAAGTTCAGCGGCAAGATCTGCTTTTACTCCCTCTGCCATGTTAAGCACATTCTGAAGTTTTGAAAAAAGCGTTTCATCCGTAAGCAACACAGATGGATCCTGCACGCCTTGAAGTTCTAAGACTAACTGTCTTAGCTGCATAGGATCAAAAAGAGCATACGCAGAAAGTCCAAGTACTTCCATCGCCTTTTCCACTTCTTCCTGCGAAATCTCAAGTTCTTCTGCGATTTCCTCGATTATTTCCTTTCCTGCTTCTTCAAGCGCTGTGTTTTGCTCCTCGGTGGCTTGCCCTGCCCTGACATCATCTGTCGGTTTTACGACTTCTTCCTTTGGCTTAATCTCTGCCTTAGGATTCCTCACAGTGTCCGTTGTCGAGGTCATTTTTACATCTTTCCCTGCCACAGCCTGATTCTGACTATTGGAACTACCATTCTGGGTTCTGCTCATCACATCCCCAAAGCTGCCCGTCTGGGCTGTACCGCCTGTTTTTGTGAGATTTTTTCCTCCAAAAAAATTCATCAGAGAACTCACATCCTTTACAGGTGCACTCGTCATTCACATCCCTCCTTCTTTATAAGCCCCTTAAGACTCTTTTTCAAGGTACATCATTTATATCGGTTTAAGGCGCAGACTTCTTAAGATTCAGGATCCATGATCTTGGTGATCCTTGCGGCAATTTCTGAGTCCATAACACCCAAAATCTTGCCTCTTTCGTCTGCCTCCATTACACCCAGTATCCGTGCCGCCAGATTCAGATTATCTGTCATTTCTTCAAAAATAGCAGCTGCCTCCTTGGGTTTCATTTCTGAATATGCCTTGGCATAATCCAGAATTTCCTGACTTTCCTCCATCTGTGTAACTACCTGTTTATACAAATACTCTGCAGTTGCAGGGTCCATTTCCTCATAATATTTCCTGTATTCCTCTATCCCAGGTCCCTTATCCGCATAAATTACTTCCTCGTAAAACTCTGTCTTGAGCTTCTGAAAATCCACCTGACTGTCCTCAAAGGTCTTAAGCCGCTCCACTTCCGCCTTTAACTGCGACACCTCATCTGAACTGTCCGTCTGTGCAGACTGAGCACGTTCTAACTCAAGTTCCAATTCTTTGATATAATCTACAGCATCACGCAGATTGTCATATCCGCCATAAACTTCACTTTCTCCTTCCTGAACAACGACCTCTTTGTTGCTTGGAAGAATCATATTTAATACTGGCACATCCTTCAAGATGGGGGTAAGAATGTTACTCCCGAAACCACCAAAATCCAGCTTAACAATTAGACACAAAATAGCAATCCAGACCAGCACAATGATAAATGTGACTAAAAAAACAGAACCGCTGCCTGATTCTTCTTCCTCCATCAGTTCAGCTTCCTGACTGGCAATTTCCTTTGCCCTTGCTTTCGCAGCCTTACGCTGCGCCTTCTGCTCACTTTTCAGTTTTTTCTTTTCTTCCTTCAGACGCTGCTGTTCCAGCTTTGCATCCTTAGGCGTTAAGTCATTATCTATCGGCATACTTTACTTCCACTCTTTCCTATTTCCGTCCGTGGGTGTAACTTGTAAGCTCATCCACTTCCTTTGCTTCCCTTGCATTTTCCTCCCGCATGAATACATCAAACGCTTTTTCCTTAAGCTTTTCCTGCGTTTTGCTCTCCTGCCTTGCAACCTGCAGTTTATATCTTGCATCCTCAAGATGGGCCTCTGCAAGCTCCACTTGGTGCATCTGAAAGGCAATAAATTCTTCCATACAGGTAATTGCTTCCCGATTTTCAAGAATCTCTCTTACCTTTAAACTATCTTTACGAAGCTCCCTGCCTTTATTTTCATAAGCTGCTTTTCTATCATTCAAAATTTGCAGCTTTTCCTCCTCTTCATCCAGATGCATTCTGGCAGCGGCAAAATCCATCCTTGCCTGCTCTTCCATCTTTTCCTTAATATCCAGAATACTCTGCATCCTGTATATAAATCTTGCCATTTATCATTCCGCTCCGTCAGCAAATATTTCTTTCATAAGCGACACTGATTCTTCAAAAGTAAATTTATCATTTACCTCCTGCATGAGGAACTGATTCACTTCATCAATCTTCTTAATTGCATAGTCAATTCCAGGATTACTTCCCGACTTATATGCGCCTATATTAATCAGATCTTCTGCCTCATTGTAAGTGGCAAGTACATTTTTAAGCTTACCAGCACAATTTTTGTGATCCCGCTCTGCAATCTGGCTCATGCATCTTGAAATGCTCTGCAGAACATCGATTGCAGGATAATGATTCTTATGCGCCAGTTTTCTGTTAAGCATAATATGACCATCCAGAATGCTTCTTGCAGTATCCGTTATGGGCTCATTGAAGTCATCTCCATCCACTAAAACCGTATATAATCCGGTAATAGAACCTTTATCTGATCTTCCTGCCCGCTCTAAAAGCTTTGGCATCTCTGAATAAACACTTGGCGGATACCCTCTCGATACTGGCGGTTCCCCACTGGCAAGACCGATTTCTCTTTGTGCCATAGAAAAGCGGGTAAGGGAATCCATCATCAGAAGTACATCCTTGCCCTGATCGCGGAAATATTCAGCAATCGCTGTCGCCGTCTGCGCCGCCTTTTTACGTTCCAACGCAGGTTTATCAGAAGTTGCAACCACCACTACAGACCGTTTCATTCCTTCGGGACCTAAATCTCTCTCCACAAATTCACGAACCTCCCTGCCACGCTCTCCAATGAGCGCGATTACATTAATATCTGCCTTTGTATTTCTTGCAAACATACCCATGAGTGTGGATTTACCAACACCTGATCCAGCAAAGATACCAATTCTCTGCCCTTTTCCTACGGTAATCAATCCGTCAACTGCTTTAACCCCAAGGGGAAGGACTTCATCAATAATCTTCCTACTCATAGGATCAGGAGGCTTCGCCTCAACCGAATAGGATCCTCCCGTAAGAATCATACCGTCATCCGGTCTTCCAAGTCCGTCAAGCGTATGTCCAAGAAGGCTCTCATCCACTTGAACCATCAATGGTTCACCCGTATTCTCCACACTGCTTCCAGGACCGATTCCCTCTACATTCTGATAAGGCATAAGGAGATTTTTCCCCTCTTTAAACCCCACCACCTCAGCTAAGGCTGGCTGGGCGTTTCCATCTTTAGACACTGGATAAACCTTACAGATATCTCCCAGTTTTGCAGCAGGTCCTGCAGATTCAATGGTAAGACCAACTACATTCACCACTTTACCCATGTATTTGAAAAGAGGTTCATCTATGACTTTTATGTATTTTGCGAAATCAATTTCTGATATTGTCAACTTATATTCCGCCTTTTTCTTTAAATTGATCTATAAGAGAAAAGTTTCAGCTTTCTTTTCAGTTCCTCCAGCTCGGTTCCAAGTGAGCAGTCATAAATACCACTCTCCGTCTCGATCATGCATTGCGATGTGGAAAGCGTCATATCTGATACGATTTCCAGATGATCAGCTAAAGTACCTGTTTCCTCCTGAATTCTCTCCCTTTCTTCACATACCATAACATAATCCTGCTTCGACACATGCACGATATAATTTTTCGCACTGTCCGTCTTTAGCATGGCATCTATCAATAAATTAGAAACCAGCTGCTTATAAGCGCTCAAATCCACCTTGAAAACATGCTCATATATTTCCGTCAAATTACTTACAAACATCGGTTCCAGTTCTTCTACTTTATGACGATAGTCTCTATTAAGTTCTTCCATTTTGGAAAGATAGTCATCTTTTAAGACCTGTGCCTGCGCCATTCCCTGATCATACCCCTCCTGATACCCTTGGTTTTTGGCTTCTTCCAGAGCATCCATACGCATCTGCTCTATCTGAACATTTGCACTTTGAATCATCTGATCAGCCTCAGCGCGCACCTTTTCCAGTTCAGCCCTTGCCGCCTCAAGCTCCTTCTCAAGAGCTTCCTGTTCTCGCATAGCAGTTTCTTTTAAAATTTCCACGCCTCCATCCGGTGCAAGAAGTGTATCCACTGCATCTGCATCCAGACCGGCACGAAACCCATCAATCGCCTCTCCCTGCTGCTTTTCTTCATAGCCACGGCTTTCTGCTGCTTTCTTAAGCCGTTGCTCCATCAGTGTATTGCTATCGATTACGCGGGTACTCTCATTAACTACGAACCAACCCGCTTTAAAAAAATTTCTAGACAACGATCTCGTCACCTCCACCTCTGGAAATGACAATCTCTCCGGAATCTTCCAGTTTTCTGATAATATTTACAATCTTCTGCTGCGCCTCTTCTACATCCTTCATACGTACAGGTCCCATAAATTCCATATCTTCCTTGATCATAACTGCAAGACGCTTGGACAGGTTGTTGAAAATGACATTCTGTACCTGTTCGTTTGCTCCCTTAAGGGCAAGACCAAGATCATTGTTGTCCACATCACGCAACACTCTCTGAATCGCACGGTCGTCCAGAAGAAGAATATCTTCGAATACGAACATTTTCTTTCTGATTTCGTCTGCAAGCTCCGGCTCTTCTATTTCCAGCGTCTCCATGATATGTTTCTCTGTACCGCGGTCCACCGTATTTAAGATATCTACAACAGCGTCCACACCACCGATAATCGTGTAATCCTGATTTACCAGCGATGCAAGTTTTGATTCCAACACTTTTTCAACTTCCTTTACAACATCTGGACTGGTTCTGTCCATAACAGCAATACGCTTTGCTACATCTGCCTGCCGGTCCGGTGGCAGCGCTGAAATAATAAGCGCTGACTGCGATGCAGATAGATAAGATAAAATAAGCGCTATCGTCTGAGGATGTTCATCCTGTATAAAGTTAAGGAGCTGCCCGGCATCCGTCTTGCGCACAAATTCAAACGGCTTAACCTGCAAAGATGCTGTCAGCTTGCCAATAACATCCAGCGCCTTCTCGTTGCCGAGCGCCTTTTCCAAAAGTTCTTTGGCATAATTAATACCGCCCTCCGCAATATACTGCTGTGCGAGACATACCTGATAAAATTCGTCTATGACCTCATCCTTAACCTGCGGAGTAACGCTCCTTGTATTTGCAATTTCAAGTGTCAATTCCTCAATTTCTTCTTCTTTTAAATGCTTAAAAATTGTGGCTGACTTTTCGGGTCCTAGCGCAATCAGCAAAATTGCAGCTTTCTGGACTCCCGATATTTTTTCATCGGTAGTTTTAGACATACCTGACTAACCTCCCTCGAAGTTCTCTTGTCTGATTAACCCCAACCCTCGTTTAACCAGTTACGCAAAAGGCTTGCTACAGCCTCAGGATTCTCATCTACAAATTTTTCAATCAGCCTTCTGGTCTCAGACATCGGCTCGGTACCAATATCTTCCAACTCCATTTCCGGCTGTGACTGAAGCAGACTCTCCACAGATAATTCTTCCGGCTGCTCTGTCTCTTTTTCTGAACGCATACTACGGATTACCACAAAGGCAAGCAGCGCTAAAATCACTACGATTAAAACAATCTGTACTACATCCGAGCTGGATACATTCAGCCCCTCTTTGTCAAAGAAAACATTTTCGGAATAGGCTACAATAGCAATATTCTCCACAGGAAATCCTGTCGCCTTGGAAACTATATCATAAAGTTCCTCAGGCACCTCCACCTGCGTCTGCCCTGCATTCACAAGCTTATACTCTTCCCATGAAACCCCATCTAGCAGCCCTTGGGCGCTGACCTCTTCTTCTCGCACCATATTTATATTCGTGGCAGCAAGAGAAATCGTTGAAAGATCATAATTAATCGTTCCGGGAGGAATATCCCTGTTTGTAATTATTTCTGAAGGAAGATATTTTCTCTCTTCCTCTGAAGTTTCTGAATTGCTTTCTGCATTATCCTGATATACATATTCCTGCTGTTGACCATTGGAATCCGTCCCTGGTATATCTGAGTTTCCATTGGTCGCTGCTGAATTGAATATCCGTTCAGATGACAAATATCCCTGTGAATTATCACCTTCTACATAATATTTGTGATCCGTCTCATTTGCAGAGGAAAAGTCCATATTTAAGTTTACAGCCACTTCCACCTTGTCAAAAGTGTTCGTGCCAAGCAGCACCTGCCTGACCTCATTCTTTACCTTTGTTTCCCACTGTGATTTTACACCCATATGGGAACTTGCCATTCCTGCCGCGCTATAACCTTCATCTCCCGAAAAAAGCATGTTGCCGTTGTCATCCATGATTACCACGTTCTCTGTGGTCTTATTGCCGATTGCTACAGAGACTGCCTTTGCAAGCCCTGCCGCCGTGTCTGTAGAAAATTCTCCATTAAGAGTCAGCACAATCGTTATGCCAGATTCTTCTTCCGAATCAATCAGTGTTCCGGTTCTTTCCGGTATGTATAACTCTACCACTGCACTTTCGACAGCTGTGAACTTGCCAATGACATCATTTGCAAGCCTCGTTTCCAGATACTTTTCATATCTTCTCTGCTTATCTGCTTCTGTTGTAGTGAATCCGCCTTCCGTTACATTGTCTATCGTATAAGCGTAGGACTGAATGTCATTCGCTCCAAGAAGCAGATTTGCCTCTGACTGCTGGTCTTTATTAATTTTAACCTGATATCCATCATCTGACACCTGATAATCCAGACCTGCTCCTTCCAAAAGCTCCGCCACCTCGGATGCCTCCTTGGTGTTCTCACAATTGAGCAGTAAAATATACTGCGGACGCAGCAATATGGAAATCAAGATTGCAAAGGCAAGGATAATTCCCGCCCCTGCCGAAATGATAAATGTTTTTTGTTTGGTAGAGAACTTATTCCACCACTCAAGGATCTTATTCAAAAGTTCCTTAACTCGTTCTGCCATCATCTAAACCTTCTTCCGTTCAAACATCTTAATTTGGATCAAATGCTGTGTGCATAATCTCATTGTGTTAAATTTGCATTTGCATAATTTCCTTGTATGCTTCAAGAAATTTATCGCGGACTGCCACTGTGTACTGAAGTGCAGTTGATGCTTTTTGAAGTGCATTCGTAAGTTCGTGGGTATTCTCTGTTTCCCCCAGAGCCCATCTGATTTTTTCATTTTCTGCATCAGAAAGATATGCATTGGTGGTGTTTAAGCTTTCTACTGCCTTCTCAAAAAGATTTCCAAATTCTCCTGTAGATTTTATTCCCTTCGCTGCATAAGAATGCTCCGCTGCCTCCTTTATGACACCGGACGATAAATTATAAAAAGACGAAATATCCATCTATGTAGACCTCCTGCTATGCCTGTTTTATGATTGTCCCATCTCAAGTCCCTTCATGGCAATGCTCTTGCTCGCATCAAAGGCAGTTGCATTGGCTTCAAAAGAACGACTCGCATCAATTAAATTTGTCATTTCTGTAACAATATTCACATTCGGTCCCGTCACATAACCGTTTTCATCCGCATCGGGATGGGAAGGATCGTAAACCATGTTCATCTGGGTCCATGTATCTTCCACAACTTTTCCGACCCTGACCCCCTGCCCTTTAAATCTGCCGGAAGCCGTACTCAGAAAACTGCTGAAAGTACCTACGCGCTCTCCTCTTTCTTCAAAAGTGACCACCTTGCGCCTGTAAGGCGTTCCATCCTGTGTCCTAGTCGTATTGGCATTTGCAATATTCTGAGAAATCGTGTCCATTCTAAAGCGTTCTGCCGTCATTCCGGACGCATTGATATTGAATGAATTAAAAATACTCATTTCCTGTTTCCTCCGCCTACTTCATTACTAATTTCATATTGGCAAACTCCTGATTGATACTGTCAATCAGACCATTATATTTAATCTGATTAGACGCCAATTCAACGCCTTCCGTATCTACATCCACATTGTTTCCATCTAAGCGATATGAGAAATTCGCGGAATCTGTATACACACGTCCCTCCAGTTCTGCGCTGGTTGCATGTGCCACCTTGGCATCCACCGTCTCATATCTGCAATTTCCAAGCGCTCTGCGAAGCTGGGATTCAAAATCAATATCCTGCCGCTTATATCCCGGCGTATTCACATTGGACATATTATTGGAAAGAATCTCATTTCGCTGCCATGCTGCATCTGCTGCTTTGCTAAGTACATTCACATAATCAAATACATTGCTATTAATCATCCTATGCCCCTCCCTACCTAAAAGCAGATGGTACCGTTCATCATCAAATGATTTTCTGTACCCTCCACATACCTTATTATATTATAGATTATTTGCATAAAAAGACAAGGCTTTTTTTATAAAAATCTTCCTATGGAATTTATTACTATGTAATGCGCTTTCATGACATATGCGTAGATACCGCAATAAACACTAGTTATTATTATATCTGGCTTTTGCATAAAATAAGTACACAAAAGGATTCATGCCTGCCCTGCGACTCCATAAATCCTTTTATTCTCAACCATAATCCATTATGCTATCCTATTTAATTTGAACATGTAATTTATTTCATGTTTTCATTCTTGAGTTTTTCTAATTCATCAAAGACCATATCATTCAGTACCTTGATATACGTGCCCTTCATCCCTGAAGACCTTGACTCAATTACGCCTGCGCTCTCAAACTTTCTTAGCGCATTTACAATGACGGAACGGGTAATTCCCACGCGGTCCGCAATCTTACTCGCCACCAGGATCCCTTCCATACCGTTTAACTCTTCAAATATGTGTACCGCCGCTTCCATCTCTGAATATGACAGTGTATTAATTGCTGATTTGATAACGGCAAGCTTACGACTCTCTTCCGCATTCTCTTCATTCACCGCCCGGAGCATCTCAAGCCCAACTACCGTTGTTCCGTATTCACAAAGAATAATGTCGTCAATGTCATATTGCTGCGCACATTTGTAGATGAAGAGAGTTCCAAGCCTCTCACCTGCAATCTCAATAGGGGTAATGATTGCCTGAAACCTTCTGACATCGCCTTCTTCAAACCCCAGTGTTTCCAGATTGACATTTTCCTTGGTAGAAAGAATAGACAAAAGCCTTTCATTCAACATCGCGTCAATGAAACCACCTACCTGCTCCACAATAAGCTCTGTTATGGAATCCACTCCTTGAGCATCTCCCACACCAAGCACCTTGCCCTTCCTGCTGATTACCAACACATTGGACGACAATATATCGCACAAAACCCGACAGATGTCATTGAAGACCACCTTACTGGAATTATTATTATGAAGAAGTTTCCCAATCTTTCTGGTTTTATCTAATAATTGTACGCTGCTCATGCCATACCTCCCGCCTGATGCCAATGCACTTTATGAACTTCTTTTGCCAAACATAGATGTGATTCAAAGCGTCTCGAAATTATTGTATCACAGCCTCGAAACAATTTCAACAATCACTCAAAAAAACAAAAAAAATTACAGAAAACAGAACAAATCATCTGGTTTACTTTTCATTTTGTGGATTTTTTTCTACATATCCACAAGTTTCATCCATACAGACTAATTTTCCGCCCTTAATCAAAAGCATAGAATCACACCTTGGACATTTTTTTCCTGACGGCTTCTGCCAGACCATAAAATCGCATTCCGGATTATCAATACATCCATAATATTTTCTTCCCTTCTTGGTCTTCTTAAGAACAATATCCTTGCCACACTTCGGACAGGCAACTCCTATCTTTTCAAAATATGGCTTGGTGTTGCGGCACTCCGGAAACCCCGGACAGGCAAGAAATCTACCGTGAGGTCCATATTTGATCACCATCTGCCTTCCACATAAATCACAAACCTCATCGGATACCTCATCCGCAATGTCCACTTCCTTCAATTCTTTTTCTGCTGTCTGCACAGCTTCATCTAAATCGGGATAGAAATTGGCTACCACCGTTTTCCAATTTACCGTGCCTTCTTCTATGCCGTCTAACAGGGTTTCCATATTAGCTGTAAAATGAACATCCACGATACTAGCGAAAGCGTCTTTCATCATATTGTTGACCACTTCTCCTAGTTCTGTCACATAGAGATTCTTATTTTCTTTTACCACGTACCTTCTTGCGAGAATCGTGGTAATGGTGGGCGCATACGTACTAGGGCGCCCTATGCCAAGCTCCTCAAGTTCTCTGACTAGAGAAGCCTCTGTATAGTGGGGCGCTGGCTGCGTGAAATGCTGTTTTTCCTCAAAGCCGATAAGCGTCAATGGCGTGGATGGTTCCACCCCTTTCACAAGCATATTTGACTCTTCTTTGTCTTCCTCCTGCGTATATACACTCATAAAACCATCAAACAAGACCTTGGATGCTGCCACTGTAAAGCGGTGCTCCCCTGCGTCGATTTTGACGGAAGTAGTTTCATATCTTGCCGGCTGCATCCTGCTTGCCGTAAAACGCTTCCATATAAGCTGATAAAGCCGGAACTGGTCCCTGCTCAAGGAATCTTTCATTTCTGCCGGCGTCCTGCCTATATCTGTAGGGCGGATTGCTTCGTGGGCATCCTGAATCTTTTTATCATTCTTAGATTCAACGCCTCCCGCCAGCGCATATTCCTTCCCATAGTTTTTTACAATGTACTCCTCTGCCAAAGTTTCAGCTTCTTTGGAAACTCTGGTGGAGTCCGTACGCAGATAGGTGATGATACCCACAGTACCATTTCCCTTTATTTCAATTCCTTCATAAAGCTGCTGCGCCAGACGCATTGTCTTTTGAGTGGAGAAATTTAGAACCTTGCTCGCCTCCTGCTGCAAAGTTGAAGTGGTAAACGGAAGCGGGCTCTTTTTGCTCCGCTCTCCCTTTTTCACTTCACCCACCTTAAAATCTGCTTCTCCCACTTCTCTTAAAATCTGATCCAACTCTTCCCTTGATGTGATTGTAACTCTGCCGCTTTTTTTTCCATAATATTTTGCCATAAGGGGTTTCTTTTCCCCTGGAAGGGAAAAAGCAGCATCCAGCGTCCAGTATTCTTCCGGTATAAAGTTATTGATTTCCTCTTCTCTGTCACAAATAATACGCAGTGCAACAGACTGCACGCGTCCTGCACTCAATCCTCGTTTAACCTTTGCCCAGAGAAGCGGCGAAATACGATATCCCACCATACGGTCAAGAACACGCCTTGCCTGCTGGGCATTTACCAGATTCATGTCAATCTCCCGGGCTTTTTTAAGGGAATCCTTTACCGCATTTTTTGTAATTTCATTAAATGCAATACGGTAAACCTTTTTACCCTCAAGCTTTAGCGCTTTCAAAAGGTGCCATGAAATAGCCTCCCCTTCACGGTCAGGGTCGGTAGCCAAATAAATTTTTTCTGCCTTTTTCACTTCTTTTCTTAAATTTGCTAAGATATCGCCTTTGCCTCTAATCGTAATATACTTAGGCTCATATTCATGTTCAACATCGATTCCCAGCTGACTCTTCGGCAAATCTCGGACGTGTCCGTTGCTGGCAGCCACTTCGTAATTGGAACCTAAAAATTTCTTAATCGTCTTCACTTTTGCCGGTGATTCCACGATTACCAGATATTTCGCCATAATGTATCCCCTTATCTTTTCACTCATAACGTGCACAACTATACACCACTTTCTGCGCGGTTGCAAGTAAAAGTTTTATTAATTTTATCATAATATGGTGGCGGATTTCTTCTTATTATATGCATCCGCTTATCACAGATTACCCAAAATTTAAAAGATACCAGTCCAAAATTCTATCTCCGTACAACATCGCCGTAAAGATTCCCAAAGCCAGGTAGGGACCAAATGCCAGCACACGCTTCTTCCCACCAAACCTCATAAGCATCAAATGAATTACCGTTCCTGCCGCTGCTCCGACTAATAAAGCCAGCACAATCTTCTTCCATCCCAGCAAAAGACCGGAAACAGCCATCAGCTTAATGTCCCCGCCTCCCATTCCTTTTCCCCTTGAAATCAGATGCAGCAACCAAAGAAGACTGCTGGCAGCAAATGTACCAATCAAATATGTCTGCCAATACTCCAGATCTAAAAAAAGATGCATAATCCCAAGCCCTCCAATCAGCAGATTAAGCGGCGCCGGGATTTCAAAGGTCCGATAGTCGATGATTCCCACAACCAAAAGAATAGAAGCACAGACACAAAACATCCCTGCTAATGCTATATTTTTCTCGGATAAAAACACCAACACATAGAGCAGCCCGTTTCCTGATTCCAGCCATCGGCTGCCTTTACTCATCTGTATATGAAAAAAACGGCAAATACAATATTTTAAAAATCTGCCAGTCAAAAGACCGACTACAAAAACAAGAAAAGTCACTATTGCATCTGCCATATTCCTTCCTTACTCCTTTATAATCTCATACTGCATCCACTCATATTTCAGCCTCGTCCCCTCCGCCGTTTCAGGTGGCAGAAGCGCCCTCGCTACAAGCTTTAGGTCATCGCTCTCAATATCTGTCCTCTTCAAATTTGCATAATCGCCATCCAGGCTGACCACTTCATAAAAAAATACATTCATTCTCACTTTACCTCCACATAAAAGTTTTATGACATTGTACCATATCCCGTGCTTTCCGTCATCTTTCATGCACCTTCACAAAATGACTGCCTGCCACCTGTTTCGCCTCTCCTTCCACACACAATCCAATCAACTCTGCAAGCAGCTCAGGCAGTTCAACGACTATGCCTGCCTTAGTCATTTCTTTTAGAAGCTTTTCTGCCGATTTCGGATAAAAATCCAGAAACCTTGCAGCGCCAACGCTGCCTTTCGATTCTTTCCTGCTTTTTATCCCTTCCCGGTTCGTAAGAACGGCGAGCTCCGCCAGAATATCCTCCGGCGCAAGTGCAATCCCTGCCCCCTGTCTGATTAAAAGATTACAGCCATCGCTGAGCCTGTCTGTCAGCCTCCCAGGCACCGCATAGATGTTTTTTCCCTGTTCAAGCGCCATATCCACGGTGATCCATGTGCCGCTTTTCGCCCTTGCCTCCACCACCAGGATTAAATCTGACAGTCCCGCCACGATGCGGTTTCTTTCCGGAAACTGAATCTTATTGGGCGGCGTTCCCGGAGGAAAAGGCGACAAAATTCCTCCGCCCGTATCTTGGATGTCCTGATACAGCCTTTGATTTGAAGCAGGATAGCATATATCCACTCCGCTGCCCAGCACGGCATAGGTTCTGCCCTTTTTCTCCACCGCCGCACGCTGACTGATTCCGTCAATGCCACGCGCCATCCCACTAATGACCGATACGCCTGCCTCCGCGATCTTTCCCGCAAATGCCCGCGCCATATATTTCCCATATTCAGAGCACTCCCTTGCCCCGATGATCGCTATAGAGTGGCATTCCTCCTTTGGCATATGCCCCATACAGTACAGGGCGTACGGAGGATGGATCAATTTCCTAAGCCTCGCCGGATAGCCTTCCTCCTCCAGCGTGCAAAACGAAATTCCCCTTTGCAAAAGGTTTTCGTATTCCCGCTCCACCTCCCACGTTTTGGAAAACGTTTTTATTCCTTCTAACCCATTCTTCTTAAACATCTTCGGCGGCAAATAATTCATTGCCCGATAAACCTGCTCCGCACTGCCAAATTCCTTCAGCAGTTTTTCTATGGTTCTGTCGCCTACTCCTGGCAGGCTGTGCAGCCAATACCGATATGCCTTATCCATTTCCATCCCACTGCCTCCCCAGATTATCTCCTGTCCGAAAACATACTGCCTCCATAAGATGCTTTTTCATGATGCACTCACTCGCCTCCAGATCGGCTATGGTCCTTGCCACCTTCAAAAGCTTATGATAAGCCCTTGCACTCAGTGCAAGTGTTCCGAACATCTTTTCCAGCATCTCCATCTCTTCCCTTTCCAGATGACAGTACCTGTCCAAATCCCCTGCTGCAAGCTCTGAATTAAACCGATAGCCGGTACCCTGATAGCGTATTTTTTGCTGTTTTCTTGCCTTCATCACCTTCTGCCGCATATCCTTACTGCTCTCCCCCTTTTTCTTCGATTGCAGCTGACGAATCTCGATTCGGGAGGCATTGGCACAAAGATCGATTCTGTCAAGAATCGGTCCCGATATACGGCTTAAATAATGGTGTATTTCAGCGGGTGTGCATCTGCATTTGTTTCTGTCGGGATAGTAGCCGCAGGGGCAGGGATTCATAGCGCCTACCAGCATCACATCTGCCGGATAAGTAAAAGAGCCTCCCGTGCGGGCAATCTGAATCTTCCTCTCTTCTAAAGGCTGACGAAGCAGGTCTAACGTCTGCCGCTTAAATTCAGGCAATTCATCTAAGAAAAGAATCCCACGATGCGCCAAGCTGATCACGCCGGGTCTTGGAATCCTCCCTCCACCGGAAAGCGCCTGCGGTGAGACAGTATGGTGAGGACTCAAAAAGGGCCTTTCGGCAAGCAGACTGCTTCCTGCAGGTAAATTCCCTGATATACTGTAAATAGACGTGATTTCCAGACTTTCCTCCAAGGAAAGCGGCGGCAGGATAGAGGGCATGCATTTGGCAATCATGGTCTTGCCTGCTCCCGGCGGACCTGTAATCAACATGTGGTGAAAACCGGCTGCCGCTATCAGGGCTGCACGCTTTACACTTTCCTGCCCCACAATCTCCGAAAATTCTCCCTTTCCTGTCTTTTTCTTTTTATCTGCTTCATTGTATAGTAGTTTCTTTTGATCAATCTCTTCCGGCGGCAGCATAACATCCCTGCCTTTAGGCGGACATCTCAAATAATCCATCACCTGTCCAAGACATGAGATTCCCACTGCTTTCATCCCCTCAGCTGCCGCTGCCTCCCTTACGTTTTCCTTTGGAACAAGACATCTTCCCACGCCCTGCCTCGCAGCACATATTGCCGTCGGAAGAACCCCTTTTACAGGCTTTATTTCCCCGTTAAGCCCCAGTTCTCCCAAAATCAACAGCCCGTCCGCACAGTGGCAGGGAAGCCGCTCCATTGCAATAAGAACTCCAACTGCAATGGCAAGGTCAAATCCTGTCCCCTCTTTTCTTAAGTCTGCCGGAGAAAGATTCACGGAAATATGCATAGGGGGAATGGAGATACCTGTGTTTTTAAGGGCAATACGCACCCGCTCCCCAGATTCCTTCACCTCCCCGCCAAGTCTGCCCACCATAACGAAACAGGGCAGCCCTGATGAAAGATCCACTTCCACATGAACCAAATAACTTTTAATTCCATAAACCGTCCCCGATAAAATGGTACTGAACAAAAAATACCTCCTTCCTGCCATGCCTGAACCTTTCTTCAAATCAGGACGCTGTGTATAAAATCTCCCATGGAAAATTTAAGAATAAAAATGAAAAAATAGAAAAAGTAGATGTATCTTAAAAGATATATCTACTTTACAGGAATTTCCAACTAAAATCAATTAAATTTTCATAAAATATAGTTTGTCTAAAGTAATTTATTTTTGATTCCATCTGAATCCTGGGCGAACTGAATTGCCATTTCCTTACTGATCTTCCCATCCATATAAAGCTGTGCAATGGTCTCATCCATTGTAATCATCCCCAACTTACGGTTCGTCTGCATCACTGTCTTTAACTGGTGAGACTTGCCCTCTCTGATCAGATTACGCACTGCCTGATTGGCATGGAGCACCTCAAAGGCTGCAATCCGCCCTTCTTCATCTTTTCTGGGAATCAGCTGCTGGGAGACCACTGCCTCAAGCACATTTGCAAACTGCACCCGGATCTGCTGCTGCTGATGCGCCGGAAAAACATCAATGACACGGTCCACCGTACTTGCCGCCCCCATAGTATGCAGAGAGGACAACACTAAATGCCCTGTCTCTGCCGCTGTAATTGCCACGCTGATGGTATCAAAGTCACGCATCTCGCCCACCAGGATCACATCTGGATCCTCACGCAGCGCTGCCCTCAGCGCATTGGAATAGGTCTGTGTGTCCAAACCGATTTCCCTTTGGTTCACGATAGAAAGTTTATGCTGGTGCAGGTACTCGATAGGATCTTCCAGTGTAATCACATGGCACTCTCTGTTATTATTTATCTTATCTATGATTGCCGCAAGAGTGGTAGATTTTCCACTTCCGGTAGGTCCCGTCACCAACACCAAGCCTCTTTTTTTCTTATACAAATCAATTACAGAATCGGGAACGCCCAGTTCTTCCGGTGAAGGCACATGAGTGCCTACGAGTCTTAGGGCAATTGCCACCGATCCCCTTTGCCTATAGGCATTGACACGGTATCTTCCCATATTGGGTATGGAAAAGGACATATCATACTCGCCCCGCTCCTCAAAACGTCTCTTCTGCTCCTCATTCATAATCTCTGAAAGCATCTGCTGGGTATCGCCTGGCAGGAAACGATTAAACTCCATCGTGATCAGCTTGCCATTCACACGCATTTTAGGCGGTATCCCCACGGTTACATGTACATCCGAAGCTCCCGCCGCCTTGGCAATTCTCAGCATTTCTTCTATTGTAGGCATGATCTAAAACCTCGACTTTCTTCCTTGGCATATTGCATGTGATACCTGTCGCACATGATCCGCCAAAAGCATATTCAAGAGCATTCCTCTATTTGCTACGCGGTAAAGCCTTCCCGCAGCTTTAAAAGCGCTCTTTTTTCTATCCGTGATACATAGCTCCTTGATATATGCAGAAGCTCTCCGATTTCCCGCTGGGTTACCTCTTTTCCCGTCAAAAGTCCGTACCGCAGATAGATAATCTCCCGTTCCCTGTCGCTTAGCACTTCATCCAACAGTTTTACCAGTTTTTTCGTATTTTCATACAGCTCCATCTGCTCCGTGATATCTTCCTGCTCATGCTCTATGATATCAAGCAGGTTAATCTCATTTCCTTCCTTATCTGTACCGATGGGTTCAAATAAAGATACCTCTCCTCTGCTCTTTTTCTTTGATCTTAAAAGCATCAGCAGTTCATTATCAATGCATCTGGAAGCGTATGTGCTTAGTTTCCCTTTTCCGGCATCAAAGGAAGAAATTGCCTTGATAAGACCAATGGTTCCTATGGAAATCAAATCCTCCATGTCTTCATCGGCATTTTGATATTTCTTGGCAATGTGGGCTACCAGACGAAGATTCCGTTCAATCAGGATTTCTCTGGCTGCAGCAGCTTCATCGCTGTTTCCCTTCTGTAGCGCCTGTATGTAATGGGCTTCCTCCGCTGCGGTTAATGGTTTCTGAAAGGTTTTCAAAGGGCGCCCCCAAAGTCATTTTTATTATTCTATGACCACGAAAGCGCTGTAGTGCCTTTCCAACAAACATATTATACAAATTTGCATATCAAAAAGCAATCCCGTATATTTCATGTGAATAGGAACTGTGCCATGACCACGTTGCTCACATCGATTCCCCGCCGGGTAAGTTTGATCCTTTCCTCCCCTGTTTCCGGCTCTATTCGTCTCTCCAACAGCCCCTTTTTGCAAAAATCATCAACGATTCCCGGGTACATATGATCAATGGAGACACCAAACATACGGAAAAACGCCTGGCAGCTTACCCCCTGTATCATGCGCAGCCCCAAAAACATAAATTCTTCCATCTGCTCCTGCACAGACAATTTCTGTTCTGCCTCCTTAATGCCGGCAAAAGCAATGCTTTCCACAGGTGCACTCTCTGCCTGGCTGTTCCTCTTCTCCTGCAGATAATAATTGCAATAACAGTCGATATTCTTTGTGTTGCTAAATCTGACATTGTCTATCAAAGAGGCAGCGCCTATGCCGAACCCAGCATAATCCTCCCGCATCCAATAGCGTTCATTATGACGGCATTGATAGCCCGGAAGGGCATAATTAGAAATTTCATACTGCTGATAGCCGCAGCTTAATAAAAAATCACCTGTATTTTTATACATTTCCCGCTCGCAGTCCTCGTCCGGAAGCTCAGGCACATTCTCATAAAAGGGCGTGCCTTCCTCAATGATAAGACTGTAGGAAGAAATATGGGAAGGCGGCGGCTGAAGGCTCGTCACTAACTTTAAACTGTCCGCACAGCTCTCCAGTGTCTGCCCCGGAATCGCAGACATTAAGTCTATATTTATATTGTTAAATCTTAATTTAACAGCAAGTTCATAAGTGTCAATAAAATCCTGCCTGGTGTGAATCCGCCCCAGTGCCTTCAGTTCGCTGTCAACTGACGACTGGAGACCGATACTGAGTCTGTTCCCGCCGCCTTTTTGGAAAGCAATGAGCCTTTCTAATGTGGCAGTTCCCGGATTGACTTCCATGGAAATCTCGCATGCTTCCTCCATATGAAAGCAGGCATGTACCCTATCTAATATTCTGGTAATACTTTCCGCCGGAAGCAGGGAGGGCGTCCCTCCTCCCAGAAAGACCGACACCACCCTTCGGTCCTTATAATTTGCGCTTTCTTCTTCGATTTCTCTTACAAGCGCAGCTATATAGCGCTCCATTTCCCCTTCCCCTGCCGGCGCTGACAGGAAATCACAGTACAGACATTTCCTCACACAAAAGGGAATATGGATGTAAATGCCCAACGTCTTTGGTTTTGGTTCTTCTATCATGGCGTCATCCTATTTGTCGTCCAGTTTCAACACGCTCATGAATGCTTTCTGGGGGATTTCTACGCTGCCGATCTGGCGCATACGCTTCTTTCCCTCCTTCTGCTTCTCAAGCAGCTTCTTCTTACGGGTGATATCGCCGCCATAACATTTTGCAAGCACATCTTTGCGCATGGCTTTTACAGTTTCCCTTGCAATGACCTTGCCTCCGATTGCCGCCTGTATAGGAATCTCAAAAAGATGCCTGGGAATTTCGTCCTTTAACTTTTCGCACATCTTCCTTCCTCTCTCATAGGCGCTGTCTTTATGAACAATGAAAGAAAGTGCATCCACCTCTTCTTTATTGATCAGGATATCCAGCTTGACAAGTTCTGACTGCTCATATCCTTTTAACTCATAATCAAAAGATGCATATCCTCTGGAACGAGATTTCAGTGCATCAAAAAAGTCATATATGATCTCATTCAGCGGGAGCTCATATTTAAGAAGCGCCCTCGTCTCTTCCATATACTCCATACCAAGATATCTTCCCCTGCGCTCCTGACATAATTCCATGATGGAACCGATGAACTCTGTGGTGACCATGATTTCCGCTGACACCACCGGTTCTTCCATATATTCTATTTCCGAAGGGTCAGGCAGATTCGTCGGATTTGTCAGTTCGATCACCTCGCCTCCCGTCTTATGCACTTTATAAATAACACCTGGTGCGGTTGTCACCAGATCCAGATTGTATTCCCTCTCCAGCCGTTCCTGAATGATCTCCAAATGGAGTAATCCCAAAAATCCGCAGCGAAATCCAAATCCAAGGGCGATGGAAGTCTCCGGCTCGTAGCGAAGAGAGGCATCGTTTAACTGCAGCTTTTCCAACGCATCCCTTAAATCGGGATACTTTGCACCGTCTGCCGGATATACGCCGCAGTATACCATGGAATTTACCTTTTTATATCCCGGAAGCGGCTCCGCGCAGGGGTTCTTGGCATCTGTTATGGTATCCCCCACGGCAGTATCCTTAACATTTTTGATGGATGCTGTAATATAGCCTACCATACCTGCCAAAAGTTCCTCACAGGGGATGAACTGCCCTGCCCCAAAATAGCCCACTTCCACTACGTCCGCCGTAGCGCCCGTAGCCATCATCTGGATACTTGTCCCCTTTGCCACTCTTCCTTCCATCACCCGGCAAAAAACAATGACGCCCTTGTAGGAATCATAGAGGGAATCAAAAATGAGCGCCTTTAAGGGATTGTCCGGACTGCCGCCGGGTGCCGGAATCTTCTGCACCACTGCCTCTAAAACCTCATCGATTCCAATACCGTTTTTGGCGGAAATAAGAGGTGCATCCTGTGCTTCAATGCCGATCACATCCTCTATCTCATTCTTGACCCTCTCCGGCTCCGCGCTTGGCAGGTCAATCTTATTGATGACAGGAAACACTTCCAGATTATGATCCAGGGCAAGATACACATTGGCAAGGGTCTGCGCCTCTATCCCTTGTGCGGCATCCACCACCAGGATTGCGCCGTCGCAGGCTGCCAGACTTCTGCTGACCTCATAGTTAAAATCCACATGCCCCGGCGTGTCAATCAGATTCAGGATGTATTCTTCCCCATCCTTTGCCTTATAAACGGTGCGGACGGTCTGCGCTTTGATGGTGATTCCCCGCTCCCTTTCCAACTCCATGTTGTCAAGGACCTGAGCCTGCATCTCTCTGCTGGTCAAAAGTCCTGTTTTTTCTATAATTCGATCTGCCAGTGTGGACTTACCGTGATCAATGTGTGCCACAATGCAGAAATTTCTGATTTTGCTCTGATCCATGTTTGCCATTTGTACCTCCTGCGTATCTTCATTGTTTCATGCGCTTTTCCATAACATCATATCATATCCCATCGCCTAAGACAATGGCAAGGATATGCGCCAGCGGATCGCAAGCATTCATAATTTCCTCCACCGTGTTATTCTGTGCGCCCAGCTCAATCAACATACTTTTGGGTTTTAAGTGCATGTTGAATCGATATGCCTTCAAGTATACCTTTCTTGCAATTCCCGGATAATATTCATTGGCTGCCACCTGCGCCTGAAAAGAAAAAGCAAGGTTTTCCTGTATGTAGGGATTCTCAAGATAGGTAATATCACCGCTCTTACGGCTGTAGCTTAACCCGTTAAAAAACATGAACCTTGCGGTAGGACGCCCCTGAAGATCCATGACCAGCTTCCGGTCCCCCGATACTGCATCCCGATGAAGATCGATTATCACCTCAATCGTAGGGTTTTCCTCCAAAATCTGTGTAATTGCAGGAAGCGATTCGTTGTACGCATCATCTCTGACTGTATCATATTCTCCCGTATGATGAAGCACCTTAAACCCGTATTTGTCCTCAAGAAGCCCTGCCAGTTTATCCCCAGCCCCTACAATTGTAGTGGATGCGTCCCCAGGAACCGAATCTGCAAAACTTTCCCTTGAATGTGTATGATAAATCAAAATTTGTGGTCCCTCCGATGCTCTATCTACAGTTAAATCCTGATATAGAAGTGCATCCAAATTTGCATAGTCTTCTTTTAAAGATGTGGAATTATCCACGGCATAGAAATTAGACACCAGCGCTTCATAATCCCATTTTTCCGACCAATCATATGTATAAGCCGGATAAGCAGGCGCCTCAAATTCTTTCTGTATAACTGCTTCTTCCGCCACCTCCATGTTTTCCTCGTTCTGCGTCGGCTTTTCCTCTTCCATTTCATTATTCAGACTGTTTTCGCGCTCCATTTCCTCCAGCATGCTTTTTTCAATGTGAAGTGCATCCTCTCCGTAATCTAAGTGCTCCTCATCAATGTTTTTATAATCTTCATCCGTTCCTTCTTGTTGTCCAATCAATTCAGCCATCAGTGTATCTTCCAATTCTACTTCCGGCTCTTTCACAAAAACTGCGTAATCATAAAAAAGAAATTGCCGCGCCATAAGTTGTTCCACTGGCGGAAAGAGATTCTCCTCCTTCCCAGCTTCCAGGTATCTAGGAATTTGAAAATAATTCCTCTCCATCTGACGATTCAAAAAAGCAACAATATACTTCTGCCATCCAGGGGCGGTATCCTCCGCCCCTGCATTCTTCAGGAAACTGACTCCGCCGCATATGACACATAAAAGCAACATCCCCAATATCCCCCACTTTTTTATCACCAATTTCCACTTTTTCATCGCCACGACAAGCACCCCACTACCGAAGTATATGCTTATCCATGTTTATTCATTCCACCACCAAAATCCGCCTTAAACACTGGCTTAAATTTCAAGCGCACTGTTTAAGGCATTGCAGATAATATGACTAATCTGTTTGATTTCGTAATCCACATCTTTTCCTGTCACATACATATTATATAATTCACCCAGACCTGCAAGCAGTTCATCTTGTATCTCAAGTGGCTCTTCTCCGCTCTGACGCATCATCTTTTCAAATGCATCACTTACAATCGTCGCCGCATCCACCACCGTGGGCACGCCGATGGCAATGACCGGAACCCCCAACGCTTCCTCCGTTATGGCATTCCTGTGATTGCCCACCCCGGAGCCCGGATGAATCCCCGTATTGGTAATCTGAATGGTTCTGTTAAGCCGTTTCGTGGAACGCGCGGCAAGCGCATCGATTACCACCACCACATCAGGTTTTGTCTTTTCAACCACCCCTTTGATGATTTCCTGGGATTCCATCCCTGTCTTCGCCATGACCCCTGGCACAAGACCACTGATCATATGCACACGCTTCTTATTAAATGCTGCCTTTCCAAATTCCTTCACCATATGTCTGGTAATCGTAAGATTATCCACCACATTAGGACCTAGGGCATCCGCCGTCACATCCCGGTTTCCAAGCCCCACCACCATGACCGACAATTCCTTATTCATATCAGGAATAATGTCTTTGAGCTGCCTTGCCAGTTCTGTGGATATTTCCTCATGATAATCTTCATCCGGTTGTGCCATTGCCGGCGCTTCCAATGTGATGTACGTACCGATTGGTTTTCCCATCGCCTTGGCGCCATTCATCGTCTCAATCACTACCTTGGTGATCCGAAGTTCGCTTTCTTCCCGGTACTCTTCCTCCACCGTAACGCCACGGCACTCCCTTGCATTTTCTTCCATGCTCTCCCGTGCTTCAAGCGCTAAGTCTGTCCTCACTTTTAAACTGCTCATTTTTCCTCCATTCCGTCGCTTTTTTATCTTTTTAAAATGGTAACCTTGAAAGTTATTTTTCACACCCACGCCAATCACTCCGCTGATTGGTATGGGTGTGAATTGCAACCTCGAAAACAGTATTTTCCAAAAATACTGCAATTATGTATTGACAGATGGGCTTTTTACGGATAAAATAATATGCGTGTGTTTACATTAAATCGTCCGTGTCTCCGGCTTTAATGAAACACCTGAACATTGGTGATTATAATAGGAGGTGTACATCGTGGCTAACATTAAATCTGCAAAGAAGAGAATTTTAGTAAACAGAACCAAGGCTGAAAGAAATAAAGCGATTAAGTCTGGCGTGAAGACTGCTGTCAAGAAGGTAAGCGCTGCTATCGAAGCAAATGATAAGGATGCTGCTGCTAAGGCTTTAGTTGCCGCTACAGCTACCATCGATAAGGCGGCTACTAAGGGTGTTTATCATAAGAACACAGCTTCCAGAAAAGTATCTCGTTTAGCTCAGGCTGTAAATAAGATGGCTTAATTTTGGGTATTATTATAGAAGATAGAGAAAACCAGCTCATACCGTCATGTGGGGTGGTTTTTTTGTATATCTTTTTTAATCCGTGGACAGGGCGGAAGGCTATGTTAAATTGAATTTGTGAAACTCTTCATAGATTATCTTCGCTGGAACGGCGGCAAGCTCGTTTTGGAGAGTAGCTCCGGTGAGCATGCCGAGATAATTTCCACTACGATCAAAAACACCTCCTCCTGACATGCCGGGTATGGCTTCTCCTTTGGCATAGAGCATTTCCATACCGAAGTCTTCCAGATACATTAAGTTCGCAAGAATCTCTCCTTCCGTCATTATGGGTTCGTTCCACTTTGAAGCTATGTTTACCATAAATATTTTGCTGCCTTCCGCAGGGAAATGTTGCATCTCATCTTCCTCTTTCAACTCGTTTGGTATACGGATATTTCGGAAAGCAAGAAGTTCTTCGTAAGTGAATCCGTCTATGGGAATGCGAATAAATCCCAAGTCTGCTTTATCAGAGGTGCCAAGCACCTCTCCGCCAGAAGTTCTTCCATTAAAAAAAGTCACATAACTATCCTCATTCCAATATTGCAGAACATGCCTGTTGGTCACAACAATGATTTCATCTTCCAGCATCTTATAAATACTGCCACTTCCATAGTGCCCTTCTACCTGAATCCGGACGCAGCTGCACAGCACATTTTCAAACACCTCCTGCACCTCTACCCCAGAAGCCCTCCGGGTAAGTAAAAGCCCCAGCTTTGCTGCCGCCCTATAATCCTCCTCCAGACTCGTCGTCTGAATCAAATGCGGCATCTCCTCTGCATCTGCCGCCAAGCACAAACCCCCTCTCTCCCATTCACACCCTACCCCCAAACTAATCGCCAGCCCCAAACCCCCAAGCGCCAGCCCCCAAAACCCTATCCTTCCGTCCCATACCAATTCCTCTTTCCTAAATCCCCTCAAAATAGCCACATCCCCAATCATTTCCCCAAAAAATATGAATAACATTAAACAGCATCATACGCAATCGGCTGTCCTTTTGCGTATGATGCAGCCACAACCTATATCCAAATCAAGTTATTTATGAAAAATCAAGCAGGACGATAAGCCGGGTTATGTCGTCGAATGATCATCTATCTAGGACTGCCGTCGCCGACAGCCTCAAGCGACCTACCTGAAAGCTCGCCGGGCAAGCTCAAGCGCTTTCTGTTTGGTCTTGCTTCGGATGGGGTTTACATGTGCCCTGTCCGTTACCGTACAGGCGGTAGTCTCTTACACTGCCTTTCCACCCTTACCACAAACCCACAACTACGGCAAGCCCTCGCTGTGCATCTGGGCGGTTTATTTCTGTTGCACTGGCCTTGGAGTCGCCTCCACCGGACGTTATCCGGCATCCTGCCCTGTGAAGCCCGGACTTTCCTCACCTGTTAAAAACAGCCGCGATCATTTGTCCTACTTGATTTCTCTACACTTTAAAATAACTGCCTCCAATAAATTCCCTGCATATGGAATTGGCAGGCACATTCTGACTGTCCACTCCCAGAAAATATTCTAAGAATTTCAGCAAACGCTTTGCCTCATAATATTCCGGTTCCCCCTTCTGGATACCGAAAAGCAAAGGCTCCGCATACTGCTTGAGCACTGCAAGTTCATAGATTAGAGCCGAATTGAACATTTCGTCCGCGCTCTCCTGGAAAGGAAAAATATACTGTTCCTCTCCTCTTCTGACGGAAGACCACATTTCAATGGTTCTTCTGGCACAGGTGCCTCTGGTGCGGGCATCCCGCACAATCCTGCGCAGCAGCCTGCCGTCCGTGGTAGGAATCCGGTTATGCTCATCCACATTCAGGCTGGTAAGCGCGCTGATATAAATCTTATACTTGTTTTCATCCGGCATAAAGCGGGTGGTCGCTGGGTTCAATCCATGAATCCCCTCAATGACAAGCACATCCTCCGGTCCTAACTGCTTATAGTTACCATGATATTCCCGCTTTCCCAGTTTAAAATTAAATTGCGGAAGCTCCACACGCTCCCCATTAAGCAGCCTGTTCATGTCTTCATTGAATTGCTTGATATCAATCGCCTCTAGGCATTCAAAATTGTAATCTCCATTTTCATCCTTCGGCGTATCTTCCCTGTTGACAAAATAGTCATCTAGCGCAATAGGATGGGGAATCATTCCGTAACTTCTAAGCTGAATTGATAAACGATGGGAAAAAGTAGTCTTCCCCGATGAGGAAGGACCTGCAATCAGGACAAACTTGATATTCCCTCTGTCCACGATTTCCTTGGCAATCTCTCCAATCCTTCTCTCCTGCAGCGCCTCTTGTACTAAAATCATATCGCTGATCTGACCATCCCGCACTGCATTATTTAAATCCCCTACCGAGTCAATCCCCATTCTCTCGCACCACTCAGAAGCCGTGGTAAGCGTCTTAAAGAATTTTTCCCTAGGTTCAAAATAATCAATTTTAGTGGGATTATCAGTGCTTGGAATCAGAAGCAGAATCCCGTTTTCATACAACATCAGATCAAAATACTTCAAATAGCCGGCGCTTGGAAGCATATAGCCGTAATAGTAATCATAAAATCCATCTAGGCAGTATATATTCACAAAGGAACTTCTCCGGTATCTGAACAATTTTTCTTTGTCAACCATTTTATACTGATGGAAAATCTCCATAGCCTCTGCTATAGGGTAAGATTTCTTGGTAATAGGCACATCACTGTCCACGATTTCGCGCATCCGCTTATTGATCTGTCTTACATGTTCACCGGTAAGTTTCTCTCCCATCTTAACACTGCAGTAATACCCCTGTCCAATGGCAAATTCCACCTTTACCCGGCTTACTGCTTCCGCCCCTAAAACATCATAAACCGCTTTAATCAGCACCATCAGCCCTGTTCGTACATAGGTTTTATGCCCGATATTCGTTCTAATCGTTAAAAAAACCAATTCACAGTCTTTCTCTGCCCTCTTACATAATTCCCTTATCTTTCCATTTTCAAGCACCAGCGCAATCATATCCTTGTACTCGCACTGATATTCCCTGGCTATTTCCTCAAAAGTGATTCCCTTAGGATATTCCTTCAGCATACCGCCAATTTTGATTCTTACCATTCTTATCCCTCCATGCCGTCATCTGCACCAATCAGCCTTGCTGCCTTTTTTATGTACCCCATCTCTTCTTCAAGCTCCCGCAAGCGGATTATAGTGCGTTCTGCTCCTCCCGCCTGCTGAAGCCTGTCTCTTACCTTAAGGTAATTCGCCCATTCTCTTTTCAGGAACGCGGCAAGAATAGGATGCTTTCTTTGAATCAGCACCGGACCAAAGCGGTCCTCTATTTCCCAGTCGCCGGAATCCCTTTCTCCTTTAGACAGAACCGCTTTTATGACCGGATAAAATTGCTCATCTTCCAATATCATATCTTCCCAGACGATAGAATATCCTACATTTCTCAAAAACCTGCGAAAAAGGAAAAGCTCTGACTGAGGCTGGAGAATCAATTCCTTAAACGCCTTCGTCTTTGAAGGATACTGTGCAAGAATCCTCTGCATCAACCTTCCTCCCATTCCCGCACAAATCAAGGTATCTGCCTCTTCCTGCCCATACGCCGTAAGCCCATCCGACAGACGCAGCGTTATGTATTCAAAAAGCCCGGCATCTGCCACATGCTCTCGTGCGCGTAAAAGCGGTCCTTCATTAACATCCATGGCAAGTACACTGGGCGAAATCTTTTTCTGCACCAGATAGATAGAAACATATCCATGATCGCATCCTACATCACAAACCCGGTTTCCTGCTGTCACCATATCTGCCACCGCCTGCATCCTTGCAGACAAAATCACATTTCCCGCCATCAGTCAAGATAATCCTTTAGTTTCCTGCTTCTGCTGGGATGGCGCAGCTTGCGGAGCGCCTTTGCCTCAATCTGCCTGATACGCTCTCTGGTTACGTTAAATTCTTTACCCACTTCCTCTAACGTCCTCGCTCTCCCATCGTCAAGCCCGAATCTTAAACGCAGCACCTTCTGTTCTCTCTCTGTAAGAGTTCCTAAAACCTCCACCAACTGTTCCTTTAACAAAGTAAATGCCGCTGCGTCCGCTGGAACAGGCACATTGTCATCCTGTATGAAATCTCCCAGATGAGAATCTTCTTCCTCTCCAATCGGTGTCTCTAAAGAAACCGGTTCCTGAGAAATCTTCAAAATTTCACGCACACGCTCAACAGGCAGACTCATTTCCTCTGCAATCTCTTCCGGGGTAGGTTCACGCCCCAGTTCCTGCAAAAGCTGTCTGCTGACACGAATCAGTTTATTGATTGTCTCTACCATATGCACCGGGATGCGTATGGTTCTTGCCTGATCGGCAATTGCCCTGGTAATCGCCTGACGGATCCACCATGTTGCATAGGTAGAAAACTTGAAACCTTTACAATAATCAAATTTTTCAACTGCTTTGATCAGACCCAGATTTCCCTCCTGAATCAAATCGAGGAAAAGCATGCCCCTGCCCACATATCTTTTGGCAATGCTGACCACCAGACGCAAATTTGCCTCTGCCAGACGCTTTTTTGCCTCATCACCTAAATCTACATCTCTTTGCAGATTTCTGATTTCCTGACGCAGTTCCTCTGCCTCTGCCTCATCTACATTGTCTACTCTTTTTTCTAAAATAGCAATTTTTTCTTTGCCTACAGCGCCTGCCTCCATTTTCTGGGCAAGCTCAATCTCTTCCTCTGCACTTAAAAGGGGAACCTTACCGATTTCCTTCAAATACATTCTGACAGGGTCTTCAATGCTGATTCCCTCAGGGACAGACAGGTCAATGTTCTCAACGTCTACCTCATCCTCTTCTGAAAGAATAATTTCTTCGTCGTCAACATCATCAACCTCTGTGATGCGCAGAACATCCACATTATTCTGCTCAAGTGTCTCAAATATTTTTTCAAATTGTTCTTCACCCATAGGAATCTCAGCAAAATAATCCACTATTTCCTGATATTCCAAAACGTTCTTTTTCTTTTTGGCAACTGCTAAAAGCCCGTTCAGCTTTTCGTCAAACTTTGCCTGTGTGTTTTCATCCATTCTGGTTTTCCGTCCTTCCTAACTTTATAAACATTACCATTATTAGCCTTAATCCAGGGAAATATGCGTTTTGCTAAGTTCTTCCAGTGCTTTTTTCCCCTCAATCACCTGATTCAGCGCCAGAACATCCGTCCCAAGCTGGGATGAGAAATACTCAAGGCTGTTCCGCTTCACTGCCACCACGATATCGTGGAATGCCTTTTCCTGATCTGCCCTGGTGCTCAAAAGCGCCAATTTCGTATTGAACACGCTGGCTGCCTCACGCTGCTGCTCTTCGTCTGTAAAAAGACTAATGATTGCCGCTGGGTTAATAGAGCCGCTTTCCAGATCTGCAAAAAGCTTATCGGCTATTTTTTTATATAAATCCTCCGTAAAGTCACTGGGGGAGATATATTTTTTGATCTTCTGATACACCCTGGGCTCCTCCACGAGCCAGGTAAGCAGAAGCTTTTGGGGTTTCTTCAGATTTTCCTTTGGATCATTTTTCTTCTGAATCCCCGATTTAGGTCTTACTGCCGGTGCGGCAAGCCCTGTCTGTGATGCATAGGAAACCACCAGCTTTCGCAGGTTGTCAAAGCCGATGTGATATTTCTGCGCCACCGCCTCGATGTAATTCTCCCGTTCCACCTCTTCCGAAAATCCGCACAGCTTTTTGGCGATTTCCCGGTGGAACCTGGTCTTTGATTCGGGATCACTTAAATCATAGTCCTTCTGCAGCATACGCAGTTCAAAGAAAAAGCTGTTCTCCGCCTGCTTAATCCGTTCCTTGAAGGCGTCCTGTCCTAAATTCTTTATGAACTCATCCGGATCCTTATAGGGCTCTAAGTTCAGCACCTTTCCCGTAAGTCCCACTTCTTTTAAAATCCCGATTGCACGAAGGGCTGCGTTTACGCCTGCACCGTCACTGTCATAGGCAAGAATCACTTCCTGCACATACCGCCGCAGAAGATTTGCCTGCCCCGCCGTAAACGCCGTTCCAAGGGACGCCGCCGCCTGGGTAAAGCCTGCCTGGTGCATGGCGATCACATCCATATAGCCTTCACACAGGATAATGTTGTTGGTGCGGGCTGTCCTTGCAAAATTCAGCCCATACAGATTCCTGCTCTTATCAAATATCATGGTTTCAGGAGAGTTTAGGTATTTGGGCTTGGCATCTCCCATCACCCGTCCTCCGAATCCGATTACTCTGTGGTTGATATCCTGAATGGGAAACATGACACGGTTCCAGAATTTGTCATGCATCCCGTATTTTTCATCAAAAGTGGCAAGTCCCGCTTCCTGTATCAGCTTGTCCTCATAGCCTTTGCTTTTCAGATATCTGGTGAGGTCATCGCTGGTCATGTTTGCAAATCCCAATCCGAATTTATGGATGGTCTCGTCCGAAAGCTGCCTTTTTTTCAGATACTGATAACCTGCCTGTCCCTGCCCGCGCCGCAGCTGGTAAAAAAAGTATTTTGCCGCCTCCTTGTTCACTTCCAGCAGCTTTGTCCGGCGGCTCTCCTTTTTCCTTGCCTCCTCATTATATTCCGCCTCGGGAAGGTTGACGCCGGCACGCTCGGCAAGCGCCTTCACCGCCTCCGGAAAAGAATAATTCTCATATTCCATAAGGAAAGTAAACACATTTCCTCCTGCCCCGCAGCCAAAGCAATAGTACATCTGCTTTCCCGGCGAAACGGAAAAGGAGGGTGATTTTTCATTATGAAAGGGGCAGAGCCCAAAGTAACTGCTTCCCTTTTTTTGTATCTTGACATATCCTGAAATGACATCTACGATATCACTTTTCATGCGTACTTCTTCAACCAACTCGTCAGGATAATACATATTCCTCCTCCACGCGTCTTCCTTGCAAACGGCGCGGTCTCATCCGTGCCAGGATTTGGGGATATAAATCTCCTCATATTTGGCTATGGCAAAACGGTCTGTCATAGCGCCTATGTAGTCGCACACCACCATTTCTTCCGGCTCTCCGCGCTTCACCAGATTGATATAATCCGCCGGGAGACGCTCAAGATGATGCCTGTAATAACTGTAGAGGGTCTGAATCAGCATTTCTGCCTTTCCCTCTTCACTCTTGGCTTCCTTATTCTGATAGACCTGCTCGAACATGAACCGGCGCAGCCTCTTCATCGCCTCCGCCACCGCCTCTGACATCTGTATGTCATCTTTGCCGTAACTGGTAGTAACCAGATCATGGATAAAATGATCCAGCCTCTCCCCCGTGGTATAGCCGATCACATCGCTTATCTCCTTAGGCACATCCGATTCTTTTAAGATTCCTGCCCTTATGGCATCATCCATATCATGATGGATATAGGCAATCTTATCAGAAAAACGGACAATCCGCCCCTCCAGCGTGGAAGGCATCCCCTTGGTCTGGTGATTTCGGATGCCGTCCCTCACCTCCATGGTAAGGTTCAGTCCCTGTCCTCCCTTTTCCAGCAGATCCACCGTGCGCACGCTCTGGTCACTGTGACAGAATCCATAGGGACACACTGCATTCAGCGCCCGCTCTCCCGCATGCCCGAAAGGCGTGTGCCCCAAATCATGCCCCAAAGCAATCGCCTCCACCAGATCTTCATTCATCCGAAGCGCCTTGGCAATGGTCCTGGCATTCTGAGAAACCTCAAGGGTATGGGTCAGCCTGGTCCTGTAATGATCTCCCTCCGGCGATAAGAAAACCTGGGTCTTATCCTTCAGCCTTCTAAAAGACTTGGAATGCAGGATCCTGTCCCTGTCCCTTTGATAGACCGGACGGATGTCACACTGCTCTTCCATGCGCATCCTGCCCTTTGAATCCCTGCTGTGGGCGGCGTAAGGACTTAGATATTCCATTTCAAGCTGTTCTAGATTCTCTCGTATATTCATTTACGGCTCCTGATCTTTCGCTCAAAGAACTTCCTATTATCATTATTCGGCACAAATTTATCAAATCCTTTTTTTATCTTCAAAAAACAAAGTCAGTTTCTAACGGCAGATATCATAAATAAATTCTGCATTTTTATCCATGGCATCATAAGCGGTCTTTAAGGGAGACATCTGGAATACATGCCACATGCCTTTGAACACATCCAGCTTTACAGATACATTTTCCTGCACCATCTTTTTGTGCAGCATGGTGGAATCGGAAAGCAGAATTTCATTGTCCCCCACCTGAATATAGGTAGGCGGAAATCCTGTAAAATCTCCAAACAGCGGAGAGATCATAGGATCTTTCAAATCAATTTCTTCCGCATATCCCTTGATCATACGATCCAGATAAGCGGCATCAAGGACTGGGTCCACCTCCGCCCTTGTCTGGTGGGTCTTGCCCGAAGAAGTCAAATCTGTCCACGGGGACATGAGCACCAATCCTCTGGGAAGGAGCCGCCCCTCCTCCTTCAATTTGAGCACAAGAGATAACGCCATATTGCCGCCGGCAGAGTCGCCTGCAATAATCACGTCTCTCGCCCCATACCCTAAAAGCATAAGATAATTCCACGCCTTCATGGCATCTTGGGCTGCCGCTGGATAAGGATTTTCCGGCGCCAAACGGTAATCGAAGCAGAGCACGTCCATGGAAGTGCTGGATGCAAGCTTTGTGGTGAGCGTTCTTGCATAAAGACTGCTCCCCGTAGAATAGCCGCCGCCATGACAATAGAGTATAATATATTTTTTCATATGGGCGCGGTTCACAGATACCCACTCTCCCATCATCCCCTGAATATCCACGCTGCGGATCAAAATATCCTTGGAATTTCCCAAAAGGGCTCCTACATGGTCCTGGGACTGACGGTGCTTTTCAAGGTCAGGATTTTCAATGATGCCGTGGACCTTTCGGATCATTGCCATCATGTTCTGGTTTCTTGCTTCTGGATCCTTTTTTCTGGTAAGTGTTTTTCTTGTACTGATTGCCATAATTCCTCCGAATTTATATGTATGAATGGTGTATAAGTATTGGTTGACGAGGGGCTTGGCGGGGAGGCGGTTTGAGCGTCCTTCGACCGCCAAAAACCAAAACCGCATCCCACAAACGATTGCTTTATTTTAACACATTTTAAGAATTTTGTGGTATACTAATACAAGAAATTAGGGAACATTCAGCGTTAGATGGGTGAATGTGCAAGTTGTTTGTCGGGAATAGGATTTTACATTGGAAAAAGGAAATCATGCAGTCAAAGAGGCTGAAAGACAATTAAATAACATCAGTAATGTTTCAGGAAAACGGGCGCGTAGAGAACCTAAGGTGTGGTATAAGCTGGATTTGTCGGCGATTGTTTATCCTACTTTGCAGCGCAGGGATTTTTCCTCGGTTTATCGATTGTCGGTGGTCTTGAAGGAGGAAGTTAAGCCGGATGTGCTTCAGCAGGCGGTGGATATCGCGCTTAAACGCTTTCCTACGTATAAAACAGCAATCCGCAAGGGCTTGTTCTGGCGGTATTTGGAGCCTAATAACCGTCCCGGTCCTTTTGTGCAGAAGGATATCCGTAATTTTTGTATGCCTATGCCTTTTAAGGCTGGGAATCGTTATCTTCTGCGGGTTTATTATTATGACCGTAGGATTTCTCTGGAAGCCCATCACTGTCTTGGGGACGGCACCGGCGGGATGTGTGTGTTGCAGACGATCACAGCCGTTTATCTAAGGCTGCTGGGGCATTCTGTCTCCAGCGGCGGTTTCGTCCTTGATGTGAATGGGACGCCTGACCCGGAGGAATTGGAAGATGCTTATATGCGGTATGCCAATGCCAAGGTATGTCCGCCCCGTCCCGGGGAAAAGACTTACCGTGTGCGGGGTACCAGGGAACCTTTTTATACTTTTAATGTAATAGATGGTATCATGTCTGTAAGGGAAGTGATGGATGTTGCCAAAAAGTATGACGCCACCATTACTGAATATCTTAATTCGGTGCTTCTCTATGCGCTTCTTAAAAAGCAGCAGAGTGAATGGCATTTAAAACTGCGCCCTGTCAAAATTGCCATGCCTGTGAATCTGCGCCGTTTTTTCCCTTCCAAGACGCTGCGGAATTTCATCACCATGGTGTATCCTTCCATCGATCCAAGACTGGGTGAATATTCTTTTGAAGAGATTGTGAAGCAGGTTCATAATTACATGCGTTATTATATTAATGAAAAATTTCTGCGGGGAGATATCACTACCAATGCCAGCACCCAGCGCAATCCCTTCATCCGGGTGGTGCCGCTTTTCGTAAAGGATTTCGTGGTCAGGCAGTTCTATACCCGGGTTCAGGATAAAAATTCTTCTGCCGGGCTTACAAATATGGGTGCGCTGAAGGTTCCCGAAGATATGAAGCCGTATATTGAGCGCTTCGATATATATATGGGACAGCCCTTTTCCTCCCGCACCAACTGCGCCATCATCAGCTTTGAAGATACGCTGACCATCAATTTTGCAAGCAACATCATGGAAACGGACGTGGAGCGGTACTTTTTCAGGAAGCTGGTGGAGGACGGCATCCATGTAACGATAGAAAGCAACCGGGAGAGTCTGCAGGAATCTCTGTCCCATTAGTCAAATCCTGATTGAAAGAAAGGAATCTATTATGTCTTACTGTGTCAATTGCGGTGTGAAGTTAGAGCCATCCCTTACGGAGTGTCCTCTTTGCAATACACCCGTTATCAATCCTAAGGAATTATATGATAAGAAAAAGACCTCCCCCTATTCTAAGCAGCGGGGACAGGTTGATGTGGTAAAGAGAAAGGATCTGGCAATCCTGAGCAGTATCGTCCTGATTGCCACATCCATAAGCTGTCTGCTTTTAAATCTTTTTGTTTTTTCGGGAAATATGTGGTCCCTTCTCATTATCGGAGCCTGTCTGCTCCTATTTGTGCTGATTTTTCCTGCGGTGATCTATACGAAGCTCCCTATCTATATCTCTCTTTTGTTCGACGGGATCGCTGTGGGGTTCTACTTATATATGATTACCTTCAACACCTCATCCACAGAATGGTTCCTTGGGCTTGCTCTGCCAATCCTGCTGCTGGTCACTATATTGGTGGAGATTTTCGCCCTGCTGCTGCGTTCTTTCCCTGTTTCTTTCATCACCACCGCTTTGTACTTCTTTGCCGAGGCGGCGCTTTTGTGTGTGGGAATCGAACTTTTGATTCATCATTATTTTGACACCGCATTAAGGCTGACCTGGTCTGCTGTGGTGCTCACCGTGTGCAGTGTGATTGCTATCCTTTTGATTACCGTGTTATCAAGGAGGAGGCTTCGCGATGCTGTGCGGAGAAGGCTGCATTTTTAAAGCTGCCTCTTACAGAACTTAAAATCCCTCTATGTTTATTATCCCATATTTGCTTTAAATCTTTCATACCACATTGGTACATTATGTGAAACTCTTACCTGCTTTCCATTTTTATAAATTGCGAATCTACGAAACTCTTTTGTATTATCATAGAATGCCGCCAAATCACATTCCGGTAATATAATCTTCAAATTAGCAAACGTATCAATGTATCTTCTCTCAATATCCTGCCCTGTAATGCCATGACCACCCTGTTTTATGCGCACAGCTACTCTTTTCTTTGCAATATCTATTTTCTTTACCGCAATTTCTCCAATCACCAAACCCTCTCAGTATTTCATCTGTATTTACTCTTGGCATATCCTGTAAACTTTGTAACGAGTAATATAATGTTGATTTCCCGGCTCCGTTGACACCTGCTATCAAAATATATTTCTTCACTAGAAAAGATTCCTTTCTATAACCTGACGTTGTTTTTTTTGCAGGAGAAAATCGCCAACCATCTCATAAAACGTCCTTTGTTCTTCAGTTTCCGCTTCAAGTACAAGCCGTAATGTATCTTCCGGTTGAAGCATTTTTATATCTTCATAGATTTTTTCATATTTTTTAACATCGCACATGCCAACACCTCCATCATAAAATCTGTATAAACTTAGAATTATTATAACCTAAATATCCTTAAATCTTAATATGTCAGAAAACTCCACAGAATTATCTCTTTAATACTTGTCCGGATAATCTGTTCCCGTCTCTTCCGTCATTTTACGGACATATTTTTCCGGATCTTTTTTCATATTGAGCAGGGTGTCAAACGCCAGAAGGAGCATGCGGTCCCCATTTTGCTTAGTGCCGCTGTTATCCCGATCCAGCCTTGCCTTAAAATGATCCATCTGCCACACCATGACATCCACCGCCGTATAGCCTGCCACCTTTGCCCTGCACGCAAAATTTCCGTGTTCCATATAATAAGAAAATTCTTCAAGGATTTCCTCATCCGCCTGCAGTTTCTTCCAGAAAGTCTCCGCAAAAGTTTCATCTTCTCCGGCATACCGGCATAATTCTTTTACAAATGCAAAAATTAAATCTACTTTCAATTTTCTGTTTCCTCGTTGCATACCTGATCCATCTTATTGAAAATGACCGTCTGCTCTTTCATAGATATCTTCCCCACTTCATATCCATATTCTGTGAGTTCTTTCTTATATTTTAAAAACGAATGATCTATTGGAATACCAGCGATATTTTATATTTCTTCAAAGGTAAGCTTAAAGGACCGCCCTCCCTTTTTCTGTACATATTCCCACAAAATATTGTATTTGCTCATTGTCTGCTCCTTCCCGTTTTAATGCATCCTCGGGTTTTTTCTCCATGATAACATACCAAGGGGATTCCTTGTCAATAGGTTCTCCAAAGCCATTCTATATCGGGAAACATCAAGTGCACTACAACGCTTAAAGCCATCATGATTAATACTACCAACGTCACGCAGCAAATAATCTTCCACCATTTTCCTACCGTATATTTTACATTTTGAATATCACAAAAAATGGAAGCCACTTTCTCGTCCGTTAAATTCTTATCTCTTACGTCCTGAACATCAATATCCTTTACCAATTCGTCTAAGGACATGCTAAAATAGTCACTTAGCATAACCAGCCTTTGGAAGTCCGGGTAAGACTGACCTGCCTCCCATTTAGATATCGTCTGCCTAGAAACCTGTAATTCCATTCCTAATTCTTCTTGCGATAATCCCTGTTTTTTCCTCATGGCTAAAAGTTTTTCATTAAATTTCATTCCAAAATCCTCCTTCAATTTAATGGAATGAGTATACTATTTTTCGCCATCAACAGCAACCAACAGATGTTAACAATTTGACAACGCCAACGAACACTTGCTACTCCCTCACAAATCCCCTCCTTATCATCAACAGCGCACCAATCCCAATCCCCACGTACACGATCACTGCCATTCCCACATAAGAAATCACATGGCTCCCCACCGTGTAACTCACAAACTGTTCCAGCATTTCCTTGAAATTCACCGCCCTTACCGGAAACAGATAATTGATCTGATTCCACACACGGCTCCCACTGCTCATAGGGAAAAAGGCAGGCGCGGCAATCAGCACCATCCCAGCCGCCAGCGTTGCCAGCGAGGAGCGGAGTCTTGCCGAGCAAAGAAGCAAAACAAGTGTTATGCTAATACCAATCAGCAAAGCAAACCCCAAACCCGCTATGCACCCCTGTCCTATAGTCAGCTGATAAGGTATCACTGAATCATACAACTGGACGGGGAGATTCGCTCCCGGGAAACCAAACAAAATTCCGATTATCCCAACCGCCAAGCCAATCCCCACAGACAGATATCCCATCGTAAAAAGCACGGACACTGCGATTTTCGTGTATATAAGCCTGTCTTTGCCATATCTGGCGGTGAGCAGCAGAAAAGCAGCCCCCGACTCATATTCGGAAGCAAACACGGAGCTGACACAGATTACCACCACGAACAACAAGTAAACTGAAATGGTGACTGTATCCCACACCATATCCATAATACACTTATCTCCCCATGCAAATGGAGTGACGATGTTCTCCGCCTTTTTGATCCAATATTCCTTTTCACCTTCCGTATAGTTACCGTAGGAAAAATCCATATTCAGATAATCCCTGATTTTATCCATGCGCCGCTGGTAGAATCCGGCATCCTTAGCAGAATCGATTTCCATCAGTACATTCCGGTCTACCATCTGCTCCTGCATATCCGTGTAGTTATTTGCAAGGAAGTAAACGATATGCCCCATGGGACGGATGATTTTCGCATACGCCTCATCGCTCTCTAAGTCCATCCCATAACCTTGTATCTGCTCTATCACCTGGGCGGCATATTCTTCGGAAATCACGCCGGGCTGTCCTTTCGCCCATTCCTGATGTGCCCGAATTGCCTCCAAGCCCTTTAAATAGCTGTCTGTCTCTTCATCATAAAAACTTGCCATAGTAATATAATTAAAGACACATACTCCAATCAAAACATACCCCAGCAGCATGGAAATCACATTCAGCCTGCGTTCAAATATTTTTTTCCACTCAAACCACATCATTTCCATCATCTCCCTCCTCAAAGTAAAACAGATAAAGCTTCTCCAGATTAAAATCTTCCTTCTCCTGATTCTTCGCAACTTCCAAATAATGCTGCTTTAATGTTTCCAGCGTTCCCTGGGCAATGAACTGTCCCTGTTTCATAATAAAGATCCAGTCTGCAATCTCCTCCACATCCGACACAATATGGGTTGAGAGAATCACGATTCTGTCCCTGCCCAGTTCAGCAATCATATTGCGGAAGCGCACTCTCTCTTTTGGATCAAGCCCCGATGTGGGCTCGTCTAAAACAAGAATTTTGGGGTCATTTAGCAGTGCCTGGGCAATCCCCAGCCGCTGGCGCATGCCTCCGGAAAAGGTCTTGATTTTATGTCGCATCTCGTTTGCAAGTCCCACCTTCTGCAAAAGGAGTTTGCTCCGCTGCCTTGCATAGCTTCGGGACAGCCCTTTCAGGGAGGCAATGTACAACATAAACTCCATGGCAGTAAAATTGGGATAATACCCGAAATCCTGGGGAAGATACCCCAATTGTTCCCGATATCTTCCTCCCATTGCCGCAATTTCCTCTCCGTCAAGACGTATCTCGCCGCTGTTCATCTGGGCAATGCCGCATATCATGCGCATCAGTGTGGTCTTCCCCGCACCGTTTGCCCCCAGCAGTCCATACACCCCTTCCTTCAGCACCGCGCTTAAGCGGTCCACTGCAATCTTATTCTTATATTGTTTCGTTACACGGTCAATTATCAGTTCCATACAAATATCCTTTCCTGCATTTTGCTTCTACTGTGCCGCCTTCTCATAACCTTCCAGTTTTTTATAAAGAAGGTGAAACTGCCAGATGCCAAATACCATGCCGGCAGCGCCTGCCAGACACCAAGTCTTAAACCATACCGGTCTATACCATCCAAACTGCTTTGTACACCCCCAAAAAATCAATGCCGCCATAAGCACATACCCTCCTGTGGCTCCCCCATATAGCAATTCACCCGACCAGTACTGCATCATAAGCAGCAATATGCCCGTCATGATAATCATAGGGGTAAACCCATAGACAAAGACCTTCCCCAGCTCTGCCTGGAATTGCACACGCTGGAAGAAAATTCCTGCTGCCAAAATCAACGAATGGATCAGGCAAAGAGTCAGCATTCGGAGCATGACGACGCTTTGAAGGGAATATTTGGTAGTATATTCGATTTCCAGCATGGTCTTCTGATACACCTTCGCTGCCGCCCTTGCCGTAATCAGCACCAGAATAGGCGTAAGCAGGGAAAGTACAGCCAGCACACCTTCCGCCTGCCCCGCCCAATCATACTGCCCGATTCCAAACTTCATTACCAGAAGGAAAACTGCCAGCCAAAGCGCCTGCCAAAGCAGGCAGTACCTTTCCAGATACCCCACCTGTTCCCATATAAAACTCCCCAGACCTCCTTGCCTGTGGCCTCCTTGCCTGTGGCCTCCTTGCCTGTGGCTCCCTTTCCTGCAGCTTTCCATCTCAAGAAGCGTTTTCATCCTGCTTTCCTTTTCCCTGGATACAAGTTTTTTACTTAACGCCCCGTACTGCTTTAGGCGCTTTTCAATTTCTCTTTGTCCCATTGCTTCCTCCTTCCATTTCGGCTAACAATTCCACGCCCTTCTTTACCCTGTATTTGGCTAAGGATGTGCTGATCTTTAGGATGGCTGCCATATCCCCATACTTCAGGTTCTGAAAATACCTTAGAACAACCGCCTCCTTAAACTCCTCCGGCAGGCACATGACCATATGCTTTAAAACTGCCATATCCTCTATGCGCTCCCCAGTTTCCTTGAAAGGAACCACCTCCATGACAAGCGGTCTTTGTTTTTTGTAATAATCCTTACACTTATTCCCTGCTATGGTATAGAGGTAGTTTTTGGTTTTGCCTATATTCCGGTACTGCCCATAGTGCTCGATAAAACTTAAAAAGGTATCCTGACACAGATCTTCCGCCTCAGAGAAGCTATTCACATGGTGATAACAATAACGAAAAATCTCGTCGTAATGCTTCTTTATGATTTTCTCAAGCACCAATCTCACCTCCTCTGCCCTTTATAACGAACAAGCGCGAAAAAAAGTCATAAAACGTCATAAAAAAATAGCATAACCCTACATATATCTGTTATAATGATTTGCAGGAGGGTTTTTTATGAGTGAAAAAATACTAGTTGTTGATGACGAACGGGAAATTACGGATTTGATTTCCCTCTACCTTGAAAATGAAAATTACACTGTTTATCCCTTTTACGATCCCATCGAGGCATGTAAACTTGCCGAAACGGAAGAATTAGACCTTGCAATCTTAGACGTTATGATGCCAAAAATGGACGGCTTCAAACTCTGCCAGAAGATCCGGGAGCACCACAATTATCCCATTATCATGTTGACTGCCAAAGAAGAAGAGACCGATAAGATTACAGGTCTTACCCTTGGCGCCGACGACTATATGACCAAGCCGTTTCGTCCCTTAGAGCTGATTGCCCGGGTAAAGGCACAGCTTCGCCGGTACAAAAAATACAATCAAATGACCCCTGCCGAGGAGTCCCAGGTAATCATCCACGGCGGTCTGATGCTCAACAGCCTGACCCATGAATGCACCTTAGATGAGAAACCTCTTTCCCTTACTCCCACGGAATTTACCATCCTGTACGTGCTCTGCCAGAAAAAAGGACAGGTCATCAGTGCGGAAGAATTGTTCCACGCAGTATGGGGCGAAGAATATTTCAGCAAAAGCAACAATACCATCACCGTACACATCAGACACTTGCGCGAAAAAATGAACGATTCCTTTGAAGATCCCAAATACATTAAAACCGTCTGGGGGTGTGGATACAAAATTGAAAACTAAAGATAAGACAAAATTCGTCCTGTTTTTTGTGCTTTTTCTTGTCCTTGCACTCGGCATCGGCTATGGCATCTACTACCTTGCGGATGTGGTCTTCAACGGCTCCGTGTTGGAATGGTTTGCCGAAAACTATTTCTATATAGAAACCAAACGTATTGACGGCAAGAATGGTCCTGTCTACTATTTCCGACCTGACTGGCCCAAATTGAAGATGCTTGTCCTGACCATTTTTTTTCTTCTTATGGTTATTTTCGTTGTGTCTATCTATCTGACGGCACATTTTCACGCCAGAAATCAGGTGCGGAAATCCATCTCAAAGACCAGCCGCATGCTGCTGATTTATATGCACAATGAAATCGACTCCAACGAAGTCTTCCCTGCTTCCTATGCAGAGGTCGCTTCCCAGATCGTGCAGATCAAGTCCACCATGCAGCGCCACGAACAGGCAATGAAAGATGAAACCGACCGGCGCAACGATCTGATCACCTACCTTGCCCATGACCTTAAGACGCCCCTTACTTCTGTAGTGGGCTATCTGGACTTGCTTGAAGAAGCACCCGACATGCCCGAAGCACAACGCAAAAAGTATATTCATATTACTTTGGAAAAGGCGCTGCGCCTAGAAAAACTGATCAACGAATTTTTTGAGATTACCAGATATAATCTGCAACAGATTATCCTTGAAAAAGAAACCATCGACCTTTCCTTTATGCTGATGCAGCTTACCGACGAGTTCTATCCCCTTCTGACCAACCATGGAAACACCGTGGAACTACAGGCGGAAGAAGACCTGATCGTCTACGGCGATTCCATGAAGCTCGCCCGCGTGTTCAACAACATTCTCAAAAACGCTATCTCATACAGTTATCCCCACACTCCCATCAAGGTGTATGCCGGGAAACGGGAAAAGGATATCTTTATCTGCTTTATCAACCAGGGAAAGACCATTCCCGCAGAAAAGTTAAACGCTATCTTTGAGAAATTTTTCCGCATGGACGAGGCACGCAGCAGCAACACCGGCGGCGCCGGCTTAGGGCTTGCCATTGCAAAGGAAATCGTCACCCTTCACGGCGGCGCCATCAGCGCCTCCAGTGAAAATGAAATGACCACTTTCAGCGTTTCACTGCCGCTTTACTGAATCTTAATTAAGAGGGGAGCATGGGCAGGACGGCAGTGGCACAGGGCGGAGAGCGGACCAGGTACAGGGGGAGGGCATATCATATCGTTTCAAGTCTC
>ERZ808054.130-NODE-130-length-96273-cov-13.715196_pt1 | contig 96273 bp, 85 predicted proteins | sample MGYA00380201_ERZ808054 | MGnify/ENA primary metagenome ERZ808054 (study PRJEB31490, sample SAMN06133419) | mouse gut metagenome | isolation source: Z5_2 | host: mice | place: China: Chengdu | collected 2015-05 ... | reverse complement strand
TTTCCTTGTCATTGCTCGGATGCGCGCGGTAAGCTCTTCTAAAGAGAACGGTTTAATTAAATAGTCGTCGGCTCCGCGGTCAAGTCCTTTTACTCTGTCCGCAACGGAATCCTTTGCTGTCAGAAACAGCACAGGTGCAGATTTTCCCGTATTTCTGATATGGCGCAGAACTCCAAATCCATCTATCTTTGGCATCATGATATCCAGAATCACTGCATCATAGTCCGCCATTTTCAGAAAATCTATGGCTTCGCTGCCGTTGTAACAGCTGTCAACAGAGTAGCCATCCGAGGTAAGTTTCCGAGTGATGATCTGGTTTAAGTCAGCTTCATCCTCAGCTAATAAAATACGCATAATCCTCAGCTCCTTTTCAGTTAATATAGCATATGTTATTCTGTTTTTCAAACTTAATACTGGTCTATGAAACCATTATTTGCGTTAATAAATTATTTTTTGTCGCTTCGATACGCTTTTGTCCTGTCATGTAGCACTATCTTCCACAATAGAAATTCAATTCATCACTTGACAAGGCTGCATAGACCTGATTGATCATGATGAGATTCCTTCTTTTGAGCAGATAACGGGTATTCAGTTCGCAGGCATCGGAAAACTATGACATTACCTATGAAGAAGACAGCGATTCGGAGGAGGAAGAAATTACCGCATATGTAAGAGTGGGTAACTCGCAGATTGTGTATCAGATTTCCGGGGACAGCTATGAAAACCTGATGGCAGTATCCTATGATTCCCTTCGGCATCAGGAAGTATTCTCTGCAGATACAATGGATATTTTGCACAAAACAAGAAGTTAGTTTTCTCTAACGTGTTGGTTAGTATGATGAAACTGTTATTAGTGATGAATATAGCGTTGACAAAGTCTGTGCAACGTCATATCATAATTAGTAGTTAGCAAATGCTAACCCGCGTTTGATGCATTGGGTTAGTGAAAACTAATACATATTTCAAAGAAGGTGAATGTATGATGCCGCTTACACTGGCAGAAGTAGGAGAGGAAAATATTATCAGAAAAATCGGGGGAAAACAGGAAGTAAAGACACATTTGGAGAACCTCGGTTTTGTCGTGGGAGGTGTGGTCACGGTGATAAACGCAATCGGAGGCAATGTCATTGTGAATGTGAAGGACTCCCGTATCGCAGTCAGCAAAGAGATGGCCCAGAAGATTATAATCTGAGCGAAATATCAGGAAATGAGGAGGAAGAAGGAAATGAAAACACTGAGAGACTCAAAGATCGGCGATACCGTCCGGGTTGTAAAGCTCCACGGAGAGGGAGCGGTCAAGCGCCGGATTATGGACATGGGACTGACAAAGGGTGTGGATGTGCAGATTCGCAAGATGGCGCCTTTGGGAGACCCGATTGAAGTGACCGTCCGCGGGTATGAACTTTCCATCAGGAAAGCGGATGCGGAGATGATTGAAGTAGAAAGCACATAAATCTTCGAAGATGTTTGTATAGTCGGGGCTTAACCCCTTTATTTTTAAATCAATAGTTAGATATGACTAATATAAAGGAGAGGAAAAATTATGAATATGCGAATTGCTCTTGCGGGCAACCCAAACTGCGGAAAAACAACGCTGTTTAATGCCCTGACAGGCTCCAGCCAGTTTGTCGGAAACTGGCCGGGCGTTACGGTGGAAAAAAAGGAAGGAAAGTTAAAGAAGCATGATAGCGTGACCATCACCGACCTGCCGGGAATCTATTCCCTTTCCCCTTATACACTGGAGGAAGTGGTGGCCAGAAACTATCTGATCAGTGAGCGTCCCGATGCGATTCTGAATATTATTGACGGCACAAATCTGGAGAGAAATTTATATCTGACCACACAGCTTACGGAGCTTGGCATTCCTGTCGTTATTGCCATCAATATGATGGATGTGGTAGAGAAAAACGGCGACAAAATTAACACGGCGGAATTGTCAGGAGCTTTAGGATGCAGGGTAATGGAGATATCGGCCTTGAAAGGAAAGGGTATTATGGAGGCTGCAGAAACGGCGATTGACGTGGCAAAAAACGGAAAGACCGTTCCCATGCATACCTTTTCCGGAACGGTGGAGCATGCCCTTGCCCATATTGAGGAAGCGTCGGTACACGGACTGCCGGAGGAACAGCAGCGGTGGTATGCCATCAAGCTGTTTGAACGGGATGACAAAGTATTAGAACAGATGAAGCTGAGTGAGTCTGTTCTTTCCCATATTGAAACGGACATAAAGGCGGTCGAGGAGGAAATGGACGACGACGCGGAATCCATTATCACCAACGAACGGTATGTTTATATCGGCAGTATTATCAAAAGCTGCTTAAAGAAAAAGTCCGCGGGAAAGCTGACCGGTTCCGATAAAATTGACAGGATAGTCACAAACCGTTTTCTGGGACTTCCGATTTTTGCCGCCGTCATGTTCCTTGTGTATTATATATCTATGGTGACGGTAGGCGCCTCTGCCACGGACTGGGCAAATGACGGACTGTTCGGCGACGGATGGCATCTGTTTGGCATTGGCGCTTCCGCTTATGGCGAGGCTTCCGGGGAATACGGTGACGCGGCACTTATCGTGGATGGTTATGATGCTTATGAGGAAGAAAACGGTGCGGCTCCCACAGGTGACTTCCCTTATGAGGTGGCGGATGATGAAACACTGGAAGTGAGGGTGGAAATGGCATCCCCTGCGGATTACGAGGCCGCACTTGCGGTGATGGAACAGTATGGCGATGAACCGGATCCGGCAGCTTACGGCGTATGGGTTCCGGGTATACCGGTTCTTGTGGCTGATGCGCTTACGGCTGTAGGCGCGGCAGATTGGCTTGCGGGGCTGATTAATGACGGTATCGTCGCCGGAGTAGGCGCAGTGCTTGGCTTCGTTCCTCAGATGCTTGTTCTGTTCCTGCTCCTTGCGTTTCTGGAAGCATGCGGCTATATGGCGCGTATCGCTTTTGTGCTCGACCGGATTTTCCGTAAGTTCGGATTGTCCGGCAAGTCCTTTATCCCGATGCTGATTGGCACCGGCTGCGGTATTCCGGGCATTATGGCATCTAGGACGATTGAGAACGAGCGTGACCGTCGCATGACGATTATGACGACGACATTTATTCCCTGCGGCGCAAAGGTTCCGTTTATCTCTATGGTGGCGGGAGCGGTTTTCGGCGGTTCCGCATGGGTGGCAACGAGCGCATACTTTGTCGGTATGGCGGCAATCATTATTTCCGGCATTATGTTAAAGAAAACAAAAATGTTTTCCGGCGATCCGGCTCCTTTCGTTATGGAGCTTCCGTCTTACCATATGCCGACTGCAGGCAACGTGCTGCGCTCTATGTGGGAACGCGGATGGTCCTTTATTAAGAAGGCGGGGACAATCATCATGCTTTCTACTATCGTTATCTGGTTTGCGACTTACTTTGGATTTACGCCGGAAGGCTTCCGGATGCTTGGTGAAGAGGAGATGAATCAGTCGCTTCTTGCGGCGGTCGGCGGCGCAATCGCGTGGATTTTCATACCGCTGGGATGGGGAAACTGGCAGGCGGCAGTAGCTTCTATCACCGGACTTGTGGCGAAGGAAAATATCGTCGGCACGATGGGAATCCTCTATCCCGGCGGATGGACTGAGATTGGTGCAAACTTCAGCATGATTGCGGGATATTCCTTCCTTGTGTTCAATCTTCTGTGCGCACCTTGTTTTGCGGCAATCGGCGCAATCAAACGGGAGATGAACAACACGAAATGGACGTGGTTCGCAATCGGTTACCAGTGCGGGCTGGCTTATGCGGCTGCGCTGATGGTAAATCAGATTGGAGCGGCATTTACGGGAAATCTGAATGTTATCGGTCTGTTTGCAGCGGTTGTTATTTTTGGCGGTATGATTTATATGCTGTTCAGACCGTATAAGGAGGCGACGAAGCTGACCACAAAGGTGAAAATGGTAAATTCATAGCGTGAAGAGACGGCCGGGAAGAAATCTGATTTCCGGCCCGATGAAAGATGATAATTGACAGGGGGGATTTGATGCTTACATGGTTTGTGGAAAATATGGCGACAATCATCATCAGTGCAGTTTTGATTATCGTGGCAGCTGCTGTTATTGCCAGTATGGTACGCGACAAGAGAAAAGGAAAATCATCCTGTGGCTGCGGATGTCAGGGCTGCGCCATGAGAGGCGCCTGCCATCCGGGGGAGTAAGCATAACAACGGACAGTTTGCAGAGCATACTGCCCGTTGTTTAAAAATAGCGCGTGGCATAACGCGTTATAAAATCAGTGTTTTAGTCCTGCCTTAAAATAGACAGGATACATTTTTTCATTGCTTCATAACTTTCCGGAGTGATATCATGTTCCATTTTACAGGCGTCGCTGGCTGCAATCTTGGGGTCGACGCCGAGATGGACCAGCCAGTCCGTAAGCAGGGTATGACGTTCGTAAATGCTTTCCGCGAGCTTTCGTCCTTCGTCTGTCAGATAAAGGTAGCCGTCCTCCGAAACGGTGATGTATCCGTGGTTCTTCAGATTTTTTACGGCAACGCTCACGCTTGGCTTTGAAAAATTCAGCTCGGTCGCCACATCGATGGAGCGCACCACAGAAAGGCGTCTGCTCAGGATAAGTATTGTTTCAAGGTAATCCTCAAGGGATTCCTCGGCTTTGTGCCGGATATAACTCATAGTAAAACTGTACTCCTTTCAGGGACGAATCCGTAAGATTATCCTAACACTTTAGAGAAAGAGTTGCAAGTCATTTCATTTTATCAGCGGCTATATGAGATGTGCCGCATTTTTGTAAAACAGAAGTTAGCTATTGCTAACTTAAAAGAGGAGAAATGACCTATGGTTAAGATTGCAGTGGTCATTGACGGGATGGTGTGCGGGGTGTTTATACTGCTGCAGACGATCCGAAGGAATCAGTAATCATATCTTTAAGGGTTTACCACTATACTGCAGAGAAATCAAAAGAGGAATGTCAGCGGGAAAAAGCCGGAAATTTGTAGAAAGCTATTTTGAGGGCAGCAGGAAAAACGCGATGGCAGCATTGCTGCAGAGTGCAAAATTATATGGCAAGTGGCCGGGCTGTTGTATATCGGCATGATTATATAGATAAAAATGGAAAATGGTCAGAGAGGAAAAAATGGAAACTAACAGTATCAATGGTATCAATACACAAATGGGGCAGATGGGAATGAAGCAGGCAGCAGATTCTTACATCCGGAATAGTCAGAACCAGATTGCGAGTGCACAGAAACAGCTGCAGGAGCTTTCTTCCATCAAGGAAATGACGCAGGAAGAAAAGATGACGAAGCGGCAGGAATTGCAGCAGCAGATCAATGACCTGAATATGCAGTTAAGACAGTACCAGACAGAGCAGCACAGAGAAAAACAGCAGAAACAATCCTCCTTTGATGACATGACAGGCGGACTTGCAGGAAAAGATCGATAACATTACCCAAAATATAAGAGATAAGATAAAAGAAACACAAGATACCATATCGGATTATCAAAAGGCTGAACAGGATAAAACCGATAAAACACCGGAGAAGAAAGAGGATGAAAAAGAGAACGGAACGAATGTTGTTTCGGAAGAAGACGGACATGTTGCGGTTAAGTCTGCTGAAAATGCGAATACAGGCGTTGCGGCACAAAAAGAAAAGGAATGATAAAATGATAAAAAACGGTGAAGCAGGACGGCATACGGATGACAATCACAAACAAAGCAGCGGTAAAACTGTCATCACGCAGTTATACCGCTGTTTTTTAAAAATTAATCCGTATTTCGTTTTGTTAATAACGGTTAAAAGATGATTCTAAATATCCATGATCAATCAAAACGCGCTTCCTGATTCAGCATGAAGAATTCAGCGCCAACCGGCTTGCAGCAGTCTCTCCAGGGCCTGTTCCTCATAATGTTCCAAAAAACACGTTGAAGCTTATAGGTTGGCAAAGGTTATGGTCTCTTTTTCCAGCTCGGCGGCCACTTTGTGGTTTGTGTCCATCCGCCTGGTAATTTCCGTCATGTCGGTCACCAGACGCTGTGTGCTGTCAGCTACGCCGGAAATACCGGCAGCCCCTTCGTCGATGGCCGTTGTGATGGTTTCTATGGCGTCAACGATTTCAGACATGGAACTTTTCAGGCCGCAGGCACTTGCATTAAACGAATCCATGGTCTGCCGGATATAGGCGGCATCATCCTGATATTGCTGCCCGGAAGCGACGAAAGTGAGAAATTCCTTTAAGATGGACTCCTCTATGTAGGTGACCAGATTCTGCGCGTTTTCGGAAAGATTGTAAACGGCGTGGGTTACGGTTTTGTTGACTTCCTGAATGTGGTTTGCGGTTTCGCTGCTGGAAGCTGCGAGCTGGCGGATTTCACCTGCCACTACCGCGAAGCCTCTGCCGGATTCTCCGGCTCTTGCCGCTTCCACGGCGGCGTTTAAGGCAATCAGGTTGGTCTTGGAAGCGATTTCAAGGATGTCGTGTGTAAGGTTGTTTACCTGATCGACGCTACGGCTGCCCTCGATCGCCTCATTTAAGACATCCAGAATTTCTCTGACTTTGGCGTTGGTATTATCCAGACTTTTCTGCGCAGACTGTCCCATTTTTTCGGCCCGCGTATTCATGGCGCCGCAGTAAGCAGTGATTTTTTCACATTCATCAGCCATATTTTGGGAATCTGACTGCACATTTTTGGCGTTTTGGTTGATGTGGGAAGCGCTGTCTGACACTTCCTGGATGGTTGCGGACAGTTCTTCGGCAAGAGCGGATAAATCGGCGGCGTTATTGCTGGAAGTCTGTGTGCGGTATAATACTTCCTCCACTACGCCGCTGATGCGCCCGGAGCAGTCCTGCAGCGTGTCGAGGACACCCGCAATGGGTTTGACTACGGATCTTAAAATAAGGGAGACTGTCATCAGAACGAGAATAATGCAGGCAAGGGTGGATGCGCCGTTTGTAATCATGGAACTGAGATAAACGGAAGCAAGCTGTGTTCTGGCCTGTTCAGTCCGCGTGCTGATGGATTCATCCAGAATACGGATGCCGTTTTCCACAGCGGTGTTGCAGGAAGCCACATCGCCGTTGGCAAAGGCATAAGCATCCTGCGTTTTGCTGGCGGCGCTGGCGCATACAAGGAAAACGAGAGAATGCTTCAGGGAATCATAATCCGAAAGCAGTTTATTGTAGGTGTCCCTGTCGTCATCACTGATATAGATTTCATAATCTGACAGCATGCGGTCCAGCTCTTTTTCGGCATTCTTTATGTCGTTGACAAGGGTAATCATGGTGTTATAGTCGGTAGCCACGATATGGGACAGCGCCATCTTATGTATATTCATAACGGACTGGTGAATCTGGGCCAGATGGGTTTTTCCCTCCATATAATTGTCGGCAATGTTTGCGGCATTATCATTGACATTTTTGATATTTGTAACTGCCAGCAGATTGGATATGAGCGCTACTATTCCAAGCAGGGCAATGGGCAGTATTAAACGATATTTAATGTTTAATTTTTTCTTCATAATCCCTGTATCCTCCAAAAGAAATATATGCTTTTACGGCGCGGTGATCCCTTCCACCATAGAATCGAGCTGTTCCTGCAGTCCCTTTTTTTTCGGGTTTCCTGCGGCCATATTCAGGGCAAATTCGGATACCGGATCCCAGAAATTGCCGCCAATGCGCTGCAGGCGGGAAAACTCCGACTGATCAAGCAGGGCGGTGATGGCGGGAGAGCTCTGCACATCGGCGGAGGCAGCAGCTTTTGTGTTTGCCGGCCCCTGTCCGCGCATTTCAAAGCGAAGCAGCTGGTTTTCTTCATTGGAAATCCACTCGGCCAGCCGGACGGCCCATGAATAATGCTCAGAGTAAGCATTGACGCCGATCAGCTTATAGCCGGAAAAGGATGCCATCTGGATTTGTTTCCCCGCGCAGGTATAGGTTGGCAGCCTGGCAGCGCCATAGTCTGTTCCCCAGGCATCTTCCATAGCGACTGCGTTCCATATGCCGCTGACTCCGGCTATCACGGAACCGTCCCGGACGCCTTTGAGGAAGCCATCCTCTACTGTATTGAGAAAGGCCGGGCTGCTCGAAATGGCGAGCATGGCGTTGGCAACGTCCACACCTTTGATGCTGCCCTCCGTCTGGTTCCAGGTACAGAAGTTGGTAATGCCGTCACTGTTTAAGCCGACTTCCAGACCGGTATCGGCAAAAAAGGAATAGACATACCAGGCGGAAGACCAGTCCATGGTAATTTTTTTCTCATTTTCTTCTGCGATCTGCAGCATGCGGTCAAAGGTTTTGATATCTTCCTGATTGAAATACCGTTTATTATAATATAGAAAATAGCCGTTGTCCGCCGTTAAAGGATAAGCATAGAGCGTATTTCCCACGGAAGCGGCCTCTACGGCGCCGGGCAGGTTTTCGGCTTTGATGCGTTCCGCATCCTCGACCGGTTCCAGTGCGCCTGCAGCTACGAGTGTATTGAGCTGGTCATCTGCAAAAGCGAAGACGTCGGCGCCTGCTTCCAAATCTCCCATCAGTACATCTTTACAGTTAGATTCGCTCTGGGCCGTAAATGTAATATGGAAATTCGCCTGTCCTTTGTATTCCTGCTGAAAACTTTCAATAATCCGGGTTAAGAGCGCTTCATCTTCTTCTGCGCCCCAGACAGTCAGTTCAACATCCCCGGCTTTCGTCGATGTTTCCGCTTCATCCGAGTTTGTGCTATTGTTCTGCTGTCCCGTATCCGCATCGGTAATTTTGCTTTCCGTGTTAGTCCCGGCACAGCCGGACAATGACGCAGCCAGTACGGCAGTTATTAAAAAAGTGCTGATATTCTTTCTCATAGGTTCCTCCATGTCAGAACAGCTTATGGCATCCTTTATCAGCGGTGTGATAAGCGTGATACGGTGCTGATGCTGCCCCGGATATACGTTTCAGGACAGCCGCCAATATAGGAAGCCCGTGGATATTATAGCGTTTTTCTTTTTTCTCTTCAATATTTTTTAATGTCTTTTATGATATAATTGTTTATAGTATTTGAAAGTGATAGAATGAAAACATTAGTTGAATTCGCAATGGGTGAATGAATATGGACAAGAATTTTTGTGAAGAAAGCAGTTTGTCTGAAGGGAGTATGAAAAATGTATTGCATATTGGTGACGGGTATTCCGGCAGCAGGAAAAAGCACTATGGCAGAGGCGCTGTCAGAAAGGCTGAAGCTGCCTGTTCTTTCAAAAGATGCCATAAAAGAATTGCTGTTTGATCATGTTGGTTTTCAGTCGAGAGCAGAAAAAGTAAATCTCGGGATTGCCGGCATGGAAATTATGTATTATGCCGCAGGCCAGCTTATGAAAGCAGGGCAGCCGTTTATCTTAGAGAACAATTTTGAATATTCGTCCGAATGCGGAATAAAAAATCTTTTAGAAAAATATCATTATTTTGCATGTACCGTTACTTTAACAGGGGATTACAAAGTGATTTACCGGCGTTTTCTGGAACGGGAAAGCAGTCCTGACAGGCACCGAGGGCATGTTGTAAATGACTGTTATCCGGAAAAGAAAGAGACAAACCGGGAAACCGCAAAGGCCCGCCCTGTTTCTTATGAAAATTTTGTTCATGGAATAGAACAACGGGGATTTGATGCCTTTTGCGTTGACGGCAGACAGATTAAAGTTGATACAACAGATTTTTCAAAGATCAATATGGAAGAACTTTTTTCACAGATCGCGGCATGGAAGGAGGAAATCCTGCTGATGTGACTGATAAAAACTTCATGGTTCATTCCTCCGCATTGGTAAAACCATCGGAATCATTTTTACGGATATACTTCGATTCTATCGCATTAGAATCTGTTTGTGCGTGTAAATAAAAAAAGGATCCCTACCCTCAGTGGACAAGGGGCGTGTATCCCCTTGTCCACTGAGGGTACATTTGAAAAATGGAAAACCGCGTGTAAAAATGTTATAATCAAAAAAGCAAATGAGGGAACAGGGGGATGGAGATGGATATCAAAGAAATGATCGATGCAGATTTCAGGGGAAATATATATATTGTGCAGAACGGCAGCGTTTTGTATGAAAGAGAAAACGGGTTTGCGGATTTGCCAAATGAGATTCCAAACACGATAGAAACGAAATTTGCAAGCGCATCGGCGGGAAAAGTTTTTGTTGCGGTAGGAATATTGCAGTTGATTGAGCAGGGAAGCATAACGTTTGATGATACATTGGGCATGCTGCTCGACATGCCGTTCAACGATATTGATCAGTTTGTTACGGTCAGACAACTTTTAAACCATACGTCGGGTGTCCCGGACTATTTTGATGAGAGCGTTATGGAAGAGTATGAAGAATTATGGATTGATTATCCTAATTATAAAATCAGACATAACAGTGACCTGCTCCCGCTGTTTATCGACAAACCCATGATGTATCCAAAAGGTGAAAAATTTCAATACAATAATTCAGGGTATGTGCTGCTCGCAATGATTATAGAAAAAGTTACGGGAATGTATTTTGACCGGTACCTGAAAGAACGCATTTTCGATATATGCGGTATGGAATCAACGGGTTATTATGAGCTGGATAAACTGCCGCCCCAATGTGCCGATAATTATATTTATTGTCATGATACGAATGACTATCGTACAAATATCTTTTCTGTTGACGCCAAAGGCACCGGTGCAGGCGGCGCGTTTATTACGGTAAAAGATATTATTCGCTTTTGGACTCATTTACTGGAAGGAAATCTGATTTCAAAATCCCTTGTATCGGAGATGCTCAGCAGGCAGAGTGGAGACGGGGTTGACGCGGAAGAAGGGTACTATGGTTATGGCGTATGGATCATTGATAATCCCAACGGCGAAGACTTGGCGTATTTTCAGGGTTGTGATCCGGGAGTAAGCTTTATATCCGAATATAATCCGAATAATGGGATGCTATCCGTTTTGGTAAGTAACTATGGAGATAATGTCTGGAAGGAAATGAGAAAAATAAGAAAAGCGCTCTACTGATCAGGCGTCACCGAACCGCAGAACGTCCGAGAGGACAGTTTCGGCTGAAATTTAAAGCATCCACTTTGGAGTGGATGCTTTTCCGCCATACCTTCTTTATTCAGCTGAACATTGAAAAAGCATCCGCTTTTGTCACACCGTCCACATGAACGAAGACGTCCATATAGGTGATATCATTTTTCTGATACTCATATTCAAAACAGCCGATGATATTTTCCTGATTTTTTTCTTTGAAATTATTAGCCTGCAGGTACTCCATAATCAGTTTATAAGCATTTGGGATTCTTTCGAACGGCTGAACGAATGGCTCTTTAATTGTTATTACGGCATAATCGGCTTCTTTATTCTCCGAAAACGATGCGCCGGGGCAGTCCGTCTCGAAATCGTCCGGGATAATACAGGCCGCAGCATATCCGTGAAGTCCGAATCTGTTTTGCTGTTCCTGGGACACAAAAGGAAAATCCCATCCGATTATTTTAACGTCAGGACAGACTTTTTTCAGGCCGCTGCTTTCTGCCCATCTGTCCATATGTCCCATCGCATCGCTTTCCGGCTCCGGAGAAATAATCACATAACCGGCCATCTTAAACGATGCGATTCTTTTTATCTTTATTTCTGAATAAATTTCGCTCTGGCAGGATAAATCTTCTCTCACAAGCGTATCGAGTTTACATGCAAAAATCCCGCACATCTCCACCAGCCTGTTCAGTTCCGGAACCACTTCGTCTGATTCCCATCTTGACACGGTCTGTCTGGTTACGCTCATCCTGTCGGCAAGCTGCTCCTGCGTAAGTTTTTTCTGTTTGCGCAGAAAACTGATATTGTTTCCCAAACTCATATCTCTTTTCCTCTCATTCCGCCGTGCGAACGGCATTTCATTTAATCAGATTATGTCATAACGGGGGAGATTAATCTACCAACCATCATATGCTTTTTTCGGCGTCTGTGCAACGCGGCATGTTACTTTTGCCATCGGAGCATACGGCGGAGAAAACGAAGCGTTGTTTTAAAAAGCTGTTTGGACGGAATCGGTATGCAGATGTAAAAGAAAAAACAACAAAATTATGTATAAATATGCTGTTTTATCACATTTTAAAGTGATTTGAAAAACAATAATTTGTTGTGTGCTACCATTTGTGACAACACAAGGCAAATGGGGGAAATGCCCGTGAAAAGATCACAATTCCTGTATGATTGAACGGGCAGACAAGCACAATGGTTAAGACACTGAATATGATTCTGAGAGATCTGCGGGAAGATCATGATCTGAAACAGGAAACGGTTGCAAGATATCTGGGAATCTCCCAGCAGACATATTCCAATTATGAAAACGGACATCGGGAGATTCCCGTTACGGTCGTAAAAGAACTTGCAAAATATTACAGAGTCAGTACGGATTATCTGCTGCGTTCCGATGCCGGCTATTTGGGAAATTTAAACATGAATGACGCTTATATTGACGATATTACAATGCACGACGTCATCTATGATCTTCAGTCATTGGAAGCTGCGGAGCGAAAGAATCTGGTAAAGTACATCCGGTTCCTGCATCAGGACAGTAAGTAAACGTTTTTTTCGGGAAAAATGAATATATATTCCTGTATATCAGGATCGCAAGCAAAATTGTGGCAGCAGGCTTTTTAAAGTCCGCTGCCATATCTGTTTAAAAGGATTTTTGCCGGCAGAATGAATAATCGACGTTTTGAACGGATATCATGGATATATGGCTGATACTGCCAAAAGACACAACGAATCGATGTAGACGGCGCTCTTTTATTGCATTTCAAAGTGTTTCAAAAAACAATAATTTGTTGTGTGATACCATTTGTAACAACATTAAACAAATGGGGGAATGCCTGAGACCGCAGGGTTACGGCGCCTGATGCGGCGGGCAGACGCGTATAATGGTGAAAACACTGAATATGATCCTGAGAGATTTACGGGAAGACCATGATCTGAAGCAGGAAACGGTTGCAGGGTATCTGGGGATTTCGCAGCAGACATATTCCAACTATGAAAACGGCCGCCGCGAGATTCCTGTTATGGTTGTAAAGGAGCTGGCGCAGTTTTACAAGGTCAGTACGGATTACCTGCTGCGTTCCGATGCGGGCTATCTGGGCAATCTGGATATGAACGCGGCCTATATTGACGACATTACGATGCACGATATTGTCTTTGATATCCAGTCGCTGGAAGCGGCGGACCGCAAGAATCTGGTACAATATATCCGCTTTCTGCATCGGGATGATAACTGAGTCTTCTATGACAGAAACGAAACGGCATGTCTGATAATATCGATCTTATAACAAAATACCCTCAATATCATATTTTCTCCCGGGTGTCCTGACAAAGGACAAAGATTTGTTTGAAATATAATAAAATATTTGTGTCAAAATGATGGAGAAAAATATGGCACGAATAATTGATTATCAAGTACAGAATATTGTTGGAAATAACATTAAAAAGTACCGGCTGGAGCAGGGTATGAGCCAGAAAGAACTGTCGGACCGGCTGGAAACTTATGCGATCTATATTTGCAGGGGATCCATTTCCAGAATAGAGAGCCATGAACGCACTGTGACGGATTTTGAGCTGAGGGCAATGGCTCATGTTTTGAAAGTTTCGATAGAAGATTTGTTTGAAAAGTAACTAAAAGTAGCTATTTGTGAATATCTGACAACATGTGGGGGTGAAGGAAGGCGGAAAGAGACCGCAAAAAAGTGCGGCATTCGGTTCCTTCACTTTTTCGCCTCCACGCTCGATGGCAGATATGATTCTATAAATATATTTGCATCCTGTATTGTGACATCGATCATTTTGTAATATTGTTGTAATAGATTTATATTAACATGGATATGTTGTAACAACTTGCCTCTGTGCTGTTGTGTGATATTGTATTTTACAACGAAAGAAGATAAGCTGGCAGAGGAAATTTTTATGAAACAGACACATGAACTTTTGCGCGAGTTAAGGGAAAAACATCAATATTGTCAGGCTTATGTTGCCAAATATCTTGGAACTACACAGCAGAGTTATTCTAATTACGAACTTGGTATTCGGGAGATTCCGCTGCATCATATTGTCAAGTTATCACATCTTTATCAGGTCAGTGTAGATTACCTGCTTAGTATTGAGGGTCCTTATATGGGCAGTATCAATTTATCTCAGGAATATTTGGAAGGCGTATCGCTTCATCAGGTCGTCTACGATATTCAGAATCTGGACGAGGAAAAAAGAAAAAGTCTGGCGGATTTTGTGCGTTTTCTCAGCAGTCAGGACTGAAACGGCCGAATCTGCATGTTTTTTCCCTAAAGATTTTACTTCACAGGACGATATCAATACTGTCCCATTTCGGGGCGGCATCAATGCGTTTCGCATTATCCACTCATAAAATGCCTTGCAGTCGATAACAGAATAGAAAAAAGGAGGCCTGACGCATGATTTACTTGTCACATTTTGAATTTCCGGACAGGGAAGTGGAATATAGTTTTACGATGAACCAGAAAAGGACATGTTATGATACTTTTTATCCTTTCCTGATTTTATCCGAACATCGGCTGCGGGAGCTTGATTTTGAGCCTGTGACCATTCTGTACGGCGGCAACGGTTCCGGTAAGACGACGGCGCTGAACGTGATTGCGGAAAAACTGGGACTGGAGCGGGATACGCTGTACAACCGTTCTAATTTTTTTGAAGATTATACGAGGCTGTGCAGCTGCCGGGGCAATGAAGCGGACAGCGGTAAACGGCGGATGCTCAGAATGCCGAAGGGCAGCAGAATCATCACAAGCGACGATGTGTTTGACTTCATGCTGAACCTGCGGAGCATCAATGACGGCATTGACCGGAAGAGAGAAGATTTACTGGACGATTATCTGGATACGAAATACTCGCAGTTTACGATGCGGTCGATGGAAGACTACGAGCAGCTGAAGAAGGTTTGCGCCGCCCGAAGCAGCACGCAGTCTAAATTTGTACGTCAAAACCTGATGGATAATGTGCGCGAGCATTCCAACGGCGAAAGCGCTTTCCTTTATTTTACGGATAAGATCAGGGAAAACGGTCTTTATCTGCTGGACGAGCCGGAGAACAGCCTGTCGCCCGCAAGGCAGCAGGAGTTACTGAAATTTCTCGAAGACTCTGCCCGTTTCTTCGGGTGTCAGTTTATTATCGCTACCCATTCCCCCTTTCTGCTATCCATGCGCGGCGCCAAAATATACGATATGGACGAAGAAACGGTGGATGTAAAACGTTGGACCGAACTCGAAAATGTCAGGATATATTTTGAGTTTTTCAAAAAATACGAGCGGGAATTTCGATAGTTTCCATCAAGCCGTAATATCAGTGAATCATTCGTCGGAATATGTCATAAAGGCCGGCCGGACAGCGAAACATTTTATATAGAAGAAAAAATTCTTGCGTCAACGGGGCTGTTCGGTAAATTTCGGCGGTAGCCGCCGGACAAATCTCAGAAAATAGAAGTATCATTTTCCTTTCGGATATGTTATCCTGAACATAACAAAGAACCGCCGGAGACAGCGGAGAAACAAAGATGAAAAGATATGCGATGCAGGAGAGGGGCGTAAGACGCTCCGCAAGACGGTAAGTTATGGATAAATTTGATGTACTGAAGAAATATTTCGGCTATTCCGGGTTCCGGGAGGGACAGGAAGCGCTGATTGACGGGATTTTATCAGGCAGGGATGTGCTCGGAATCATGCCGACCGGCGCGGGAAAATCCATCTGTTATCAGGTACCGGCGCTGCTTTTTCCGGGCATTACGCTTGTGATATCGCCGTTAATTTCTCTGATGAAAGATCAGGTACAGGCTTTGAATCAGGCGGGCGTTCATGCCGCCTACATTAACAGTTCCCTGAGCGAATCCCAGATTTCCAAAGCATTGCGGCTGGCGGCAGCCGGACAATATAAGATTATATATGTGGCGCCTGAACGGCTGGAAACATATGAGTTTCTTTCCTTTGCAAAAGGGGCGGATATTTCAATGCTTACGGTGGATGAAGCGCATTGTATTTCCCAGTGGGGACAGGATTTTAGGCCGAGCTATCTGAAAATAGTGCAATTCATCGGGCAGCTTGGAAGGCGGCCCGTTATCAGCGCTTTTACCGCGACAGCGACGGAAACAGTCAAAGAGGATATTGTCTGCGTGCTCGGTTTGCAGGAGCCGGATGTGCTTGTGACCGGGTTTGACCGTAAAAATCTGTACTTTGCGGTGGAAACGCCGCGGAAAAAAGACAGTTATGTCATAAATTATATCGGGGAGCATGTATCGGAAAGCGGCATCATATACTGCGCCACCAGGAAAAATGTGGATGCGTTGTATGAAAAGCTGTGCGCGGAGGGGATTCAAGCGGCCAGATACCATGCCGGCCTCACCGGAGAAGAGCGGAAACAGAACCAGGAAGACTTTATTTACGATACCCGTCCGGTCATGATTGCGACGAACGCTTTCGGGATGGGCATCGATAAATCCAACGTCCGTTATGTAATCCATTACAATATGCCTCAGAGCCTGGAAAACTATTATCAGGAAGCCGGCCGCGCCGGAAGAGACGGCGGGAAAGCGGAATGTATTCTGCTCTATTCGGCACAGGATGTCATGATTAACCGCTTTTTGCTGGATAACAAGGAGCAGAACGGAGAATATACGGCGGAAGAAACGGAAGCGGTCAGGGAGCGGGACGAAGAACGGCTGAAAAAGATGACCTATTATTGTATGACGCCGCACTGTCTGCGGGAATACATTCTGCGTTATTTTGGGGAAAAAGGAGCGGCGTATTGCGGAAACTGTCTGAACTGCCTCCGGGAATTTGTGGAAGAGGATGTGACGGAAACGGCGATGCGTATTCTTTCCTGTATCCGGGAAGTCAGGCAGCGATACGGCATCAATGTGATTGCCGGGATGCTGGCGGGAGACGACCGCGCGAAACTGCGGGAATACGGTATGTTTTCCTATCGGTCCTATGGAATCTTAAAGCCGATGCGGGAAGTGGAAATCAAGCAGATCATTAACCAGATGCTGGTGGAAGGACTGCTTTTTGTAACAAATGATAAATATGCCATTTTGAAGATTACGGAGAGGGCGGAGATTATGTCAGAAAATGACGAACGTGTCATATTGAGAAAACCGAAGGAAGAGCCGAAGGCGGAAAAAGGCGCCGCAGGTAAAAAAGCGTCCGCCGGAACGAGGCGTTCCGATATTTTAAATTCCAGAGGGCTTGAACTGTTTGAACAGCTTCGCGATCTGCGGTCGGCTATCGCGAAAGAAGAGAATATGCCGCCCTATATCATTTTTGCGGATAAGACGCTGGTGGATATGTGTGTGAGGGTTCCTTTCGATAAAAAGGAAATGCTGAAAGTGACCGGTGTCGGAGAAAATAAATTCAACCGATTCGGGGAGCGGTTCCTGTCCTGCATCCGGGAATATACCGGCGGAGTACGGGAGAAGTTCTACTTTGGGGAGGAATAAGCCCTTTACTTTTCAGGGTGGGAATGATACAATAAAACATACATAAAATTTGTGCGATTGACGGAATTATTGTGCAAAATTCACATGGGAAAGGACAGGGGAGTTATGAAGATTGAAGATTTCTGTGATATGGTCAAATTTGAGAACATAATGGATAACTGGGCGAAGAGTACCGGTCTGGCAACCGTAGCAGTCGGCACAGACGGCAAGTATATCAGCGAATGTTATAATTTCACAGATTTTTGTATTAAATTAACAAGGGGCAGCAAGGAAGGATGCAGACGCTGTGAGAAATGCGATCAGGAAGGACAGGGGGTGTATTCCTGCCATGCCGGGCTGGTTGATTTTGGGATTCCGATTACATTGAGCGACGGAACGGTACTCGGCAGCGTGATCGGCGGTCAGGTTTTACCGGAAGATCCGGATGATAACGCTTTCCGGGCTACGGCAAGAGAGCTCGGCATCAATGAAGAAACTTATATCGAAGCGCTGCATAAAGTAAATGTAAGAACGAGAGAAGAAATCGAGGCATCTGCCAATCTGCTTGGCGATGTCATAAATATGTTCGTCCGCTCCAGTTATCAGGAGAAACAGAACAAGCGCATTCTGGAAAAACTGCGCAACGGTATTTCGAAGGCGGCCAAAGAGATCGATGCGGCGAATGCAAGCACTTCCCAGATAGCGGCGTTCAGCAAGCGGCAGAACATGCTGGCGTTAAATGCTTCGATCGAAGCGGCCCGTGCGGGTGAGAGCGGAAAAGGTTTCGCGGTGGTTGCGGCGGAAGTACAGAAACTTGCAGGCGGCATGGCGGAAACGAGCAGAGAAATCAATGAAAGGCTGGCGCATCTTACCGTTACGATCAATGAGCTGAACGATTAACGCATCTGCCGTCCGGCAGCTGCGGCAAAATTTAAGAAAGGTAAGAAAGGAGGGATGATCATGAGTATGATGTCAGTCGGCAGAGGAAAGTTTAATATCTATTCTCATATCGCGAGCGGTAAGCGAATCAATTCCGCGAAGGACGATGCGGCGGGGCTTGCGATTGCGAAACGGATGAAATTACAGGAAATCGGTCTGAATGTCGGTGCACAGAACGCGCAGATGGGAATCGGCGCGCTGAATACGGCGGACGGCGCTTTGGACGGTGTAACGGATTATCTGCAGAGAATCCGCGATCTTGCGGTACGGTCGATGAACGGCACCAGTTCGCCTTCGGATAAGGCGGTTTATCAGAGGGAAATCGATCAGATGAAGCAGGGCATTCAGTCGCTTGCGGAAGGCACTACTCTGAATGAGCAGAAGCTGCTCGACGGCAGCATGGCCGATCTGGAGCTGGTAACGAATCCGAACGGCGGTAGCAGACACATACAGATGGCGGACGCTACGCTGGAAGCGCTCGGCATTGCCGATCTGGATGTGACTTCCGGCGATTTCAGTCTGGAAGCGATCGATAAGGCGCTGGATATGGTATCGGCGCAGAGGGGAAGCCTGGGGGCTTCCACAAATGGTCTGGAGCGCGCTTACAATTATAATACATCCGCGTCCCTGCAGCAGCTAAAGTCCAGAAGCAGTCTGGAAGATCTGGATTTTCCGAAAGCCGTTTCCGAGAAACAGAAGAAAGAGCTTCTATTCCAGTATCAGACATTTATGCTGAAAAAGAAGATGGAAGAAGAGGGTAAAGCAAACAGAATGCTTTTCTGAAAAAGTGAGAATTTTCGCCCCGGAGATGCCGAAACGTATCTCCGGGGATTTTCATGCCGGGGGAAGCTGCGGTTGTTTAAACCATTTTCCACAGGTCTTTGCTCCTGATGCCGAAAAAAGTTTCGGAGAGCTTTCGGAAATTGGCTTTATCAGGCAAAAAAGCACCTTGCATTTATGCCGATATGTGGTATGATGAAAAGACTACGGCAAAATGCCTGTGGGAACAGGCGGAAGAATGCAAAAAGGATAAGGTGCGAAAATGTTAAGTAAGACGAAGCGGAAGTTTATCGGGGACAGGGCTTTTTATAAGATGGTGCTGGCGGTTGCGGTACCGATTATGGTTCAGAACGGCATTACCAATTTCGTTGGACTGCTTGACAATATTATGGTCGGTCAGGTGGGCACGGAGCAGATGTCGGGCGTGGCGATCGTCAACCAGCTGATGATGGTCTATTATCTGTGCGTGTTCGGCGGGCTGGCGGGCGCGGGAATTTTTACGGCGCAGTATTTCGGCCAGAAAGACAACGAAGGAATCAGGCAGACTTTCCGTTATAAGTTCTGGATGGCGCTCATTCTGACGACGGGAGCGGTTCTGTTGTTTCTGTCTTTCGGGGAAAATCTGATTCAGATGTATCTGAACGGGAACAGCGACGGCGGAGATCTTTCAGCCGCGCTTCATCATGGAAAAAATTATATGTGGGTGATGCTTTTTGGACTCCCCGCTTTTATGATGGTGCAGATTTATGTCAGCACCCTGCGCGAATGCGGGGAGACGGTAGTGCCGATGAAGGCGGGCATAGCCGCCGTTATGGTGAATCTGTGCCTGAACTATCTGCTGATTTACGGAAAGTTCGGCCTGCCCGCGTTAGGCGTTGTGGGCGCGGCTGCGGCGACGGTCGTTTCGAGATATGTGGAAGCGTCGATCGTCATCGTATGGACGCACAGACATAAAGAAAAGAATCCTTACATAACCGGCGTTTATTCGACGTTAAAAGTGCCGGGGTATCTGGTAAGCAAATTCTTTATCAAAGGCGCGCCGCTGCTGATCAATGAGACGATGTGGTCCGCGGGGATGGCGATGCTGACACAGTGCTACTCCCTGCGGGGACTCAGCGTTATCGCGGGTCTGAACATCGCCAATACCATCAATAATGTATTCAACGTCGTGTTTATCGCGATGGGAGACGCGGTGGCGATTATTATCGGCCAGCTGCTCGGCGCGGGTAAAATGGAAGAGGCGCGGGATACGGACAACAAGATCATAGCCTTTTCGGTATGCTGCTGCATCGGCGTAGCGGTTTTGATGGTCTGCATCGCACCGCTTTTCCCGCAGATCTATAATACGACCGACGAGGTAAAGGCGGTGGCGGTACAGTTCATCATTGCCCAGGCAATTTTCATGCCCCAGGCCGCATTCATGCATGCGACATACTTCACGCTTCGTTCGGGCGGAAAGACGATCGTCACATTTTTATTCGACAGTGTTTTTGTCTGGTGCGTCAGCGTTCCGGTGGCTTACTGTTTAAGCCGTTTTACGGGAATGCCCGTCATCGCGATTTTTGCGATGGTGCAGATCGCGGACTGGATAAAATGCGTTATCGGCTTTGTTCTTGTAAAAAAAGGCGTGTGGCTCCAGAACATAGTCGCCAGAGCATAGGACAAAGCGGCTGTAACCGTGAAGTTTTTTTAACAAGAATTTACTTCGTAAATTCTTGGAACGCAGGTTGTCTGGCCTGCGTTTTTTACTTTATAAAAAAATGCTGTAATCGTGGAGGTCATCCAACAAGAATTTACGAAGTAAATTCTTGGAACGCAGGCTGCTGAGCCTGCGTTTTTTATTTTAACGAATGACGGTAAAGTATGACTGCCGCCGCGGTTGCAATGCAGAACAGAAAAACTGGCAGTGTGATGCCGGGAAAAAGATCCCAGAAAAAATCGTTCATATGGGAAAGCTGGCGGACCAGCATCAGGATGGAAAAGGCGATCAGGTAGATGGCGGTACAACCGAGAATCGTCCTTTTCTTTTGCTCTTTTTTCTTGATTGCATTTTCCAGGTTTTTCTGCTGATTTTCCAGCATTTGGGTTTTGGCGGACAGGACATCCAGCTCGGACGGTTTTAACAGGGAATCTGTCGTAATATGAAATATTTCACATAATGCGATGATCTTATCCAATTCCGGTACGGACTGGCCGCTTTCCCACTTGGAGACAGCCTGCCGCGTTACACCGGCCTCTTCCGCAAGCTGTTCCTGTGTCAGATTATTTGCTTTTCGAAGATTTAGAATCTTTTCTGAAAGTTCCATTTGAGTTCCTCCTGTTTTCCAATATTTTGATACCCGTGTTTCCTGCGGGCAAAAACAGCTTAACAGAACAGGCAGTTGCATTCCAGCGATCGGGGCAGGAATCTGCGCATCCGACGGTTGCAAAACGGTTCTTTCCATGCCGGCGGCAGGAATGTTTTTCTCAGCGCTTTTTTTGCAGGCATTCCATACCCCGCCGCAGAAGCAGAGGGATGATAACGCCGGCCGCCAGATAAACCATTTTAAAGTGCTCATTTCCCCGGATAAGGTATTGGTAATCGATATTCGTATAATATTGTTCAAAATCAAAATCGGCAAGGAAGCCGGAATGGGCGGCGATGCCGGCCAGAATGATTTTTATGAACATAAAGACCATAACGTGGTGCATCATGACCGCAAAAGTGTTCCGGCCCAGATATTGTACGGCGCGGCTGTTCCCGGCAGCAGGCGTGAGTAATTTTGCGATGCGGAGCCAGAATGCAATACCTGACACAGATGTCACATATGGAATGAGCGGGCCGTTGGCGAAACCGGAACACCAGACCGCAGAAAAGTTCAGACCGTTACAGCACAGATTGAGAAGGGTCTGGATGCCGATTAAAATCGCGAAATAGGGCAGATTGCCGAGCGTGTCATGTTTTTCCAGCTTTTTGCGGTAAAACTGTCCCATTTGGAAACAGGGGAAGAGGAAGAGTATTTTCCCCGGCATCTTATAGTATCCCCATACATGGCCGCCGGCGGCCAGATAAACCACCGCCATGCCGACGAGAAGGGAGCCCGCCAGATACAGCCATTCCGGAAAACGTTTTGTGACGAGCCGCATCAGGAGATTCATGATCTCGACGATGAATAAGACCGGGACAAACCAGGACGCATAGTTGTAGATAAACTGATAGCCGTGCAGAAACGGCGACAGGAAAAGCGTGCCGAAGCCGATCTCTTCTCCCATCGAAAACCCCCGCGTGCGGAGAAAAAGCGCTGTCAGACCGTAAATCAGGTTCCAGACCAGATAAGGAAGGAGCAGCCTTTTTACTTTTCTAATGAGATAAGCAAGAGGATGTTCTTCAGCCGTTTCCTTATAAAAATAACCGGAAATAAACATAAACAACGGTATATGGAACGAATAATAAGGGAACAGGCCGCCCACCGCCATGACGTCGTAGCCGAGATGCCCGGCGGCGACCATGATGATTGCCAGTCCGGACAAGATGCCGAAAGTCATATTGTAAGTTTCTTTTTGAAAAGATTTTTCCGATTCAGCGTTATGTGTCATTTTGATACCTCATGTCCATAATGATTTATATATAGTATACTTTGAGATCGGAAAAATGGGAATTGCTTATTTCTGAAAATATACTTTTACTGCCGGATGGATTCTGCTAAAATGAGTATGACAGGAAGACGGATTCATGATCGTGCTGCCGGGAAAGAGCATTTTGACGATATCAGAAAGTATCAGAAAGCTATCACAAAGAAAAACAAATATTTTATGAAGAAAAAGTCGTTTATTAACACAATAAAGGTTCTGATAGGCATTCAGCTGCTGATGGTAATGCTGATTGTCATTTCTTTTGCTGTTCTTACTTACCAGTCGGCCATTCAGGAAATGAATACCGTTGCAGAAAATTTTCTGGATATTTATGCGACACAGATCGAAGACCGGATTATGCGGATGGACCGGAGCCTTTCCACTATTTTGAACAACAACGCGGATCTCGTCCTTTTGGAGAGCGACGAACTGGCGGAGAGAAACCGGGCTTCCGTGCGGCTTTCCCTTGCAATACAGGATATCATGAAAATCGATAACAGCGCAGAGGTGCTTGTTATCGCGGAATCCGTGTATGGCATCTGCCTGGACGCGAAACACGAAAGACTGTCCTATGACAGGAAGAACCAGATCAGGGAGTTTGTGACGGAATATGCGGATAAAGAAGAAAAGTACAGCGGATGGAATTTTGAAGCGATCGGCGATACGGCATATCTGTATAAAATCCTGATATGGGATAACCGGTCGGTGGCGGCCTTTGTATCTGTCGATACGCTGTTGTCCACTATCCCGGAAGCACAGCTGAATCATTACGGTTTTATTCTGACCGACGGCGCCGGCAGGGTATGGGGATTTTCGGGACATGAGGATTTCGGCGGACGGCGTTGGGACGGGCAGACGGAAATGCAGATGACGGATCTGACTTTGCGGAATATGATGGTAAACCATGTTTCGATTAAGGACGGGAAGGTGATGCTGTATTCCTGTGAAAAAAAATCAGGCGCTTTCGGCCAGCTGCGGGTCGGTGTGGTTTTACTGCTGTGCGTCATTATTCTGCTTGGAATCTTTGACTTTGTTTTTTCCGGAATTGTCAGAAAAGACCTGATACTTCCCATGAATCATATGCGGAAGGATATGAAGCATATAGAACAGGGAGAATACGGCCTGAAGGTTAAAGAAATGGGAGACAATCAGGAATTTTCCATGCTGGCTCAGTCATTTAACCGGCTGATGGATGAAATTATGGATTTGAAAATACAGTTCTACGAGAAAAAACTGGAACTGAGCGACGCGGAACAAAAATATATCCGCCTGCAGATCAGGCCGCATTTTTTCCTGAATGCGCTGACTACCATTGCAAGTCTGAGTTTTCAGGGAAAAAACAAGGACATCAATCTTTATATCAACGCATTGTCGAAAAATATCCGTTATATGTTCAGCTCCGGTCTGCACACGGTTCCCGTCAAAGAAGAGATTTACCATGTGAAAAATTATTTCGAAATGCAGGAATTAAAATATCCGGGATGTGTTTTTTATTATATCGACATGCCGGAAGAACTGGCGGCGTGGAAAATTCCGCAGATGATGATTCATACACTGGTGGAAAATGAATATAAGTATGCGGTGTCCGCGGACGCATCCCTGATGATACTGATCAAAATCAGTACGGAAGAGGCAGGCGGAGAAAAGATGCTGAAAATTGAAATAGAAGACGACGGCCCCGGTTATCCGTCGGAGGTACTGGCGTATATCAATCAGGATGCGGAGAAGAAGCAGGACGGAACACAGGTCGGTTTATGGAGCATAAAACGGCTGTTAGAGCTGATGTATGACAGAAAAGGATTGTTAAAGCTGGAAAATGTAGAACCTCATGGGGCATTAAACAGAATTTTTGTCCCGGAAAACGCGGTTCAGGAAATCAACAGAGAATCTTCTTATGAAAAGGGAATTAACTGATCGGGATACGGAAGACAGGAGGACAGAAATGCGGGTTTTGATTGTAGACGACGATATTGCGATTACGGAAGCAATAAGCGGGTCGCTTAACTGGGAGAAACTGGGTATTTCGGAAATTGAAACGGCATACAGCGCGGATCGGGCAAAGAAGATTTTAAAAGAACTTGGCGCCGACATCATCATTTGTGATATAGAGATGCCGAAGGAGACGGGCCTTGATCTGCTGAAATGGTACAGGGAAGAAAACATGGACGGAAAATTTCTTTTTCTTACCAGCCACGAAAGCTTTTATTATGCCACGGAGGCAATCAAACTTCATGCCGAAGAATATCTGATGAAACCGTTTAAGGTGGATATGATGGAGCTGGTTTTGCAGAAACTGATCCGCAGCCTGAAACAGGAACGGGAACTCATAAGGGGCAGCGAATACGGCCGATGGGTCATCGGAAACATGCGGGAGGTGAAGCTGGCTTTCTGGTCAAACCTTCTGGCGGGGCGTATTCTCAATGAACAGGAAAACATTATACGGGAACTGCGGAAACGCAAAATTGATTTTGCGATGGAAAAGACATGCCGTCTGGTCATTTCGAGCGTAACGAATATGGAACAGGATATCAGCACATACGGCCGTTCGATGGTGCAGTTTATACTGGAAAACCTTCATTCGGAATTACTTTGCGGCGAACCGGAAAATGACAGCGTGGTGTATTTCGAACACAAAAGTGACTGTGCCTTTGTGGCGATATGCGAAGAACAGGCGGAGGGAGAGCTGAAAGAAAAATGCCGCCGTCTGATTAAAAAATGCGAATCGCTGTTATCTTCCACCGTTACATGCTGCATCAGCGTTCCATGCGGCGTTTCCGATTTTTATGAAGTCTATCACAGAAACCTGGATATTCTTTCCAGAAATATCGTATATTACGGAGATGTTTTTACGGAGAAAGAGGCGTTTGAATACAGCATACAGGGAGTCCCGGTCATGCAGCTGAAGGTGATGGAGGAATACCTGGAGAAACGCGATAAAAAAGGCTTCATGGATTATCTGAAAAAGGAGCTGGAAGGAAAAGAAAAGCAGAGAGTCCTGAACGGCGAAATGCTGAAAAGCATCCAGCAGGAGGTGCAGCAGGCCGTATACGCGTATCTTGCCAGAAAAGGGATTCAGATCTCTTTGCTGCTCGACGACAGTGTTTCCGTCAGGCTTTCGGAGAAGGCCGGACAGTCTGTGCTGGATATGATGAGATGGGAAAACTATCTGTTGGGGAGGGCCTTCGCATATGAAGAGGAGGTACAGAAATCACAGACAATTATTGAAAAGATCAATGAATATATTCATGAACATTACAAAGAAAATATCGGCAGAAACGAGATCGGCGCCGCGTTCTTCCTGGTGCCGGAATATCTGGCCAAGATGTATAAGAAGAAAACCGGGCAGAATCTGAAAGATTATATTAACGGATACCGCCTGCAGCAGGCAAAGCGTCTGCTGAACAGTCAGGAAATGAAAGTAAGCGATGTCGCGTCGGAGGTAGGATTCGACAATTTTTCTTATTTTTCCACACTGTTTAAAAAGGAATATGATATGACGCCGAATGAATACAGAAAGAGCCGGTCCGGCTGAGAAGACTTGTTTTTAAAACGGAAACTCTCGTTTTTGCAAGAGAATCGGAACTGCGGCTGATATACTGATATTATGAAATATGAAGGAGGATAATTATATGGCTTTGGGAACCTTTGATTTTTTTTCGGATTGCCTTCGCAGATGTGTGACGTTCCGGATTATCTTACCGAATGACGTACCGGGAATATGGACGGAAGGGAATGCTCATTTTCAGCGTCCCATGAAGACGTTAATGCTGCTTCATGGTTACAGCGGAAGCTGTTCGGACTGGATAAACAGCAGTCAGATCGTAGATCTGGCCAATAAGTACAATCTGGCGGTGATCTGTCCGGCCGGTGAGAACGGCTTTTATCTGGACGGCAAAGAGACAGGAAGAAAATACGGTACCTATGTGGGCGAGGAATTGCTGCAATATGCAAGGAAAACCTTCGGCCTTTCGGATAAAGCAGAGGATACTTTCATAGGCGGTCTGTCCATGGGTGGATTCGGGGCAATTCATACCGGATTGCAGTTTAACCGGAATTATTCGAAAATCTTTGCGCTATCTTCCGCACTGATTGTCCATAATGTGGAAAAAATGGAACCGGGCTGTGATGACGGCATTGCAAATTATGATTATTATAAGCTGATGTTCGGAGAACCTTCGGAACTGGCTTCAAGCGTTAATAATCCGGAAGAACTGGTGCGCAGGCTTCTGAAAGAAGGCGGCCGGATTCCCGGTATTTATATGGCCTGCGGCACGGAAGATTTTCTGCTGAACGAAAATCATATTTTCCGGGATTTCCTTCAGGAACAGGGCGTGGAACTTTCCTATCATGAGAGCTGCGGAATACATGATTTCGTATTCTGGAATCAGTATCTGGAACCGGCGGTTGTCTGGATGTTAGGCTGCGGGGAAAACTGAGTTTTCGTAGATTAAAATGCCGCTCGTGCGGCGGAATGAGAGGAAAGAATCATGACAGTACAGGAAATCATTGACAAAATAAAGGATAAAACGGGAGTTCATCTTCCGCCGGATAAAACATGCGACCTGCTGATGACGGGCGAACCGGATATGGAAGTAAAGAAGATCGGCTGTACGTTTATGGCAACGGTGGATGTGATACGGGAAGCCGCAAAACAGGGCGTAAATTTTATCATAACGCATGAACCGACCTGGTTTAACGGGATTGACAGGACGGATTGGGTGGAAAACGATCCGGTCTATCTGGAAAAGAAGAAACTGATCGAGGAAAATCACATTGCCATCTGGAGATTTCATGATCATATGCACATCGGGCATGTGGATGAAATCTATACCGGATTCGAAAAAGAATTTGGATGGGAGTCCTGCCGCGTGGAGATCACCGATACGGAACGGTACGGAGAAAAGGACCCGGCCCGGGCGGATTTCTGGAAACATTTCGGAGCGGTTTACCGGATTCCGAAAACGACTTTAAAAGAGCTTGGCGGATTTTTCAAGGAAAAAGCGGGAATGGACGTGATTCAGATCGTGGGAAATCCGGAGATGGAAGTGGAAAAAGTGTCGGTGCTCGTAGGCGGCGGAAGTCTGGGCCTCGGACGGGAAGAAGCGCCTATGATGCAGATGTTCCGGGAAGATATCGATGTTGCGGTCTGCGGCGATATTACGGAATGGACACTGTCCGCTTATGTACGGGACGCGGCGATGATGGGAATGAGAAAAGGCATGCTGGTGCTCGGACATGAAAGAAGCGAGGAATGGGGCATGAAATATCTGCCGGAATGGCTGGAACCGATTTCGGAAGGGATTCCCGCCGTATTTCTGGATGCCGGGGAACCGTTCTCCTATTTGTAATATGGATTGCTTTTCCAGAAAATAAACGGAAGAGAAAGTACGTAGAAGCAGGAGAGAAAGGAAACGGAAACGAGGATACGGCCAATGAAATATGAGAAAAATATAGAAGTGTTGGAACGTCTTACGGCGGAACACGCCTTTATTATTCCGATCGAAAAACACCGGAATCAGGACGGAAGCATCAATACGGAACAATTCAAGCAAAACTGGGAAGAAAAAATGGAGGCTTTTGAGCAAATAAAGCTCTGGGATAAAACGCCCGGTTTCGACGACAGGGATTCTCTGCAAAGGGAACCTTATATGGTTTTTGTACCGGCAAAGGACAGGGAAACGGCCAAAGGGACGATTCTGATCGCTCACGGAGGCGGCTTTGCCATCAGAACCGGATGCGAAGGGCCTAACGCCGCGCTCTATTTTCACAATGAGGGGTATCATACGGCGATTCTGACTTACCGGCTGATTCCCTATACCAGATTTGACGCGATCGCGGACATGCAGCGCGCGGTCCGCATTCTTCGGGCAAGGCGGGAGGAGCTAGGCATTGGGGATAAAGTAATCGTGATGGGCTTTTCCGCCGGCGGGATGCTCTGCGCTGACTGTGCCGTACATTTTGACTGCGGGAACCCGGAAAGCGAAGATCTGACGGAACGGATGTCCTGCAGGCCGGACGGCGTTGTGGTTGGATATGGCGCGATTACCGCGATTTCGTTTCCGCGGCCGTTTATGATGCCGGAGGATTATGAAAAGGATATGTGCGGGAAAAATATGAAAGAACGCATTTATCTGGCCGCAGAGAAACATATTGACTATGACACGCCGCCCTTTTTCATCTGGCAGACGTTGAGCGATGACGGAAGATTTGGCATGAACCTGGCGAAGGAATTACAGGATGCGAAGATTCCCTATGAACTGCATATCTTTGAAGGCGGGCCGCACGGTCTGGGCATGGCCGACGGGGAGAACGATCTGGGGATGGATGTGCCGCATATTACCCACTGGGGCGTGCTCTGTGACGAATGGATGCAGATGCACGGGCTGAAATGAACGGCGGAAAAACGGGCATATGAGCGAAAATAACGGCAATGAATAGATTTTGGATTCTTGCGGAAATTTATAAAAAGAGACTTGTTTTTAAAAGAACAGGTCTTTTTTTTGTAAGAAAAGGAAAAAGGTATTTGATATGATGATGGTACTAAGAAAGGGAGGTAAAATCAAATGAAAAAAAAGGTACTATGTGGTTTATTGACCGCGGCAATGGTAACAGGGCTGTGCGCATGCGGTTCGGGAGACGGTTCCGGCGGCGGCGCCGGCGGTGGGGCGAAAGGAAGCTACGATCAGGTGACGTATGCGTATGCAACTTTCAATAATATTCCTACGGAAGAGGATCTGGATACGGTAGAAGAGGCAATCAATGAAATAACCAGAGAAAAAATCAATGTGGAAGTTACACTGAAACCGATTTTCATCGGTGATTTTTCCAGTAATGTCAGTCTGGCTCTTCAGGCAGGAGAAAAGATTGATGTATTTGAGTCCATCGGCGATTTCAATAACTGTGTCAGCACAGGAATGGCGGCGGATATTACGGAACTGATCGATACCTGCGCACCGGAGACAAAGGAACTGATCGGGGAGGAATGGCTGCAGGCCTGTGTATCAAACGGAAAATTATATGGGATTCCTACTTATAAACCGATCGCGCTGACTCCGATGATTATTTACAGGCAGGATATCGCGGATGAGCTTGGAATCGATATGAGTGCCGTTAATTCTGTGGAAGATGTGACCGCGGTCTTTGAGAAGGTAAAAGAGGAAAAACCGGAGATGACGCCTCTTGCACCGGTGGAAGCCGGGAACTTGGGGCTGAACAGAACATATGGCACCGTAGATTTTCTGGCGGACGATTATAATACACCGGTTGGCGTATTGTTGGGAGACGATATGACGGTGGTTGATTTCTATTCCTCGGATATTTTCAGGGACCGATGCGAACTGGCAAGGAGTTGGTATAACAGCGGGCTTAGCATGAAGGATGCGGCAACCACTACAAGTATGGCGGCGGAATTAATGAGTTCCGGTAATTATTTTGCATACATCGCCGCATACAGTTATCCGGAAGCGGATACGGCGGCTTCTTTGCAGGCGCAGAATGGTAATTTGCCGACAGGGGCAAAAATGCTCGGCGACGCTTATATCAGCACAATTGATGTTAATGCCCTTGTATGGATGGTAGCGTCCAATTCAGAAGTACCGGAAGCGGCGCTCAGATTCCTGAATCTGACCTATACGGATCCGGATGTGTGCAATCTTCTGATTTATGGTGTGAAAGACAGGGATTATGTGCTTTCGGAAGACGGATATGCTTCTTATCCGGAAGGACAGGATGCGGCTACCGTGCCTTATACGGCACAGTTAAGCTGCGGAACATTGGGCAACTTCTTTATTATGTATCCTACGGTCGGCACGAACAAAGACTCCCTGGAATGGGAACTGGAGCAGAACCGGACGGCCGAAACCTCTCCGGCTATGGGCTTTACGTTCGATGCTTCTGCCTTAAAGACGCAGTACACGGCCGTTAAGAATGTAATCAATCAGTATCTGCCGGGTCTGATGTGCGGAAGCGTTGATCCGGAAACAGAAATTCCGAAGTTTGTATCGGCGCTGAATGATGCGGGTTATCAGGATATTCTTGCTGCGAAACAGGAGCAGTTGGATAAGTGGATTGCTGAGAATAAGTAAGAAAACATACTTTGCGGTATCCGGGATGGATGAAAGTCACATTCCGGATACTGCAGATACAGCAGAGAATAAAAATGGGAAAGGGAAACGAAGATGGCAAGACAGGTAAAAGGAAAGAAAAAGTCAGATATACATAGAACGCTTCCGTTATTACTGATTGCGCTGCCTGGAATTATCTATTTGATTATCAATAACTATGTGCCTATGTTCGGATTGTTCCTGGCTTTTAAAGATTACAATTTCATGAAAGGTATTTTCAAAAGTGACTGGTGCGGATTCCAGAACTTTAAATTCTTGTTTGCGACCAAAGATGCGCTGATTATGACAAGGAATACTATCCTGTATAACCTTGCTTTTATCATAATCGGAACCGCGTTTGCGATTTTTATCGCGATTCTGATGTGTGAACTGGGGAAAAGACTCCGCGTCAAGCTGTTTCAGGCATCCCTCCTGCTGTCCAATCTTCTCTCGTGGGTTGTTATCGGGTTTGTCGCTTATGCTTTCCTGAATGCGGATACAGGTTTTATCAATAAAACCGTTCTGGAAAAAATGGGTGCGGAACCGGTCGCATGGTATACCTATCAGGCGGCCTGGCCTGTCATACTGCTGCTTGTGAATCTCTGGAAAAATGCGGGTTATCAGTCCATTATCTTTATGGCAAGCATATCGGGCATCGACCAGTCATTATACGAAGCGGCGGCTCTTGACGGGGCGACCAAGATGCAGCAGATCTTCAGGATTACGCTGCCCATGCTGAAGCCGACCGTGATTACTTTGACACTGATGTCCATAGGACGTATTTTCTATTCGGATTTCGGTTTGTTCTATCAGGTTCCTCAAAATTCCGGCGCCTTATATAATGTGACACAGACGATTGATACTTATGTTTACCGCGGCCTGATGGAGTTAAATGATGTCGGCATGTCGGCGGCGGCCGGTTTCTATCAGTCTGTCGTTGGATTCATTCTGGTTCTGGCGGCCAATGCGATTGTCCGTAAACTGGATTCAGACAATGCACTGTTTTAGATGGGAGGGAAGAAAAAATGATAGAAAGTAAAACTTTTAACAGGGCTGCTACCGTTATTTTGTCCGTCCTGGTCATTATTGCCCTGCTGCCCATTGTTTTGATTGTAATCGCTTCTTTTACGGATGAAACGGCGTTGTTACGGGACGGCTATTCTTTCTTTCCGGCGGCGCTCAGCACGGACGCCTATTATTATATGGTGAAACAGGGCGCGGTAATCATGCGCGCTTATGGCGTTTCTTTTCTGGTGACGACGGTCGGTACGCTGGGAAGCGTCGTGCTTACGACAATGCTCGCTTATCCGATGTCCAGAAAGTCTTTTAAGTATGCCAATGTGCTTTCTTTTTTCGTATTTTTTACCATGCTGTTTAACGGCGGAATTGTGCCGTCCTACATCATGTGGACCAGATTCTTCCATATTAAGAATACGCTTTGGGCATTATTGATCCCCAACTATCTGGTAACGGCATTCAATGTTATTCTCGTAAAGAATTTTTATGCCAACAACGTGCCGGATGCTCTGGTGGAAGCGGCACAGATTGACGGAGCGAGCGAACTGCAGATTTTCTATAAAATCATGTTCCCGCTGGCGCGCCCGGTTGTGGCGACCGTCTCCTTATTTACCGGTCTGTGTTACTGGAACGACTGGACGAACGGTTTGTACTATGTGGATAACGAAAAATATTACAGCATTCAGCTGCTGCTGATTAAGATTATGAACAATATACAGGGACTGAAAGCCAATTCCAGCGCGGCGATGTTAGGAACCGGCGCGGTAGAACTGCCGGGAACATCCGTTCGAATGGCAATGGCATTTATCGGGATTCTTCCCATTCTGCTGATTTATCCGTTTGTGCAGAAATATCTGGTGGAAGGTGTTGTAATCGGTGCCGTGAAAGGGTAACTTTGGCGGAAATATAAGTCGGTACCGTGCGGGAATGACGCCGGCCTGAGGCGTCGTAATCTCCCGGATAAAGGGACCGATGAAAGGAGAATGACTATGAGCGAAGTATCGTTGAAGGCGGAAGAAATATTGAAAATTCATGTCCGGTGCACGCCGGGGCTGGAAGTGGGAGCGTCAAGGGACGGATTCCTGTGTGTGATTCCCATTGAGGGTGGCCATTTTGAAGGGAAGATATCCGGCCGGGTTGTTTCCGGCGGTGCGGACTGGAATACGAGAAAAAGCAGAGGGGCGCATGTGTTTGCCAAGTATCTGCTTCAGACAGATGACGGGGAGTATATCGCAATAGAGAATACGGGCGTGATTGCCGGCGATGCGGAGGATGTGAAAATCAAGACGGTTCCCAGCTTCACGGCGCGGGAAGAAGGCCCCTGCGCATGGCTGAACTATGGTGTTTACGTGGGAAGCCTGGCGGCCGGAAAAGAAGAAGGCCAGATAGAAATTACGATTTACCAGATGAAATAGCAGGGGACAACTCCTGTGAAAAAATATGACAGGCTGTTAGAAAGGCATGGAGATTTCAATGGGACAGTGGAAAAAGATATGGAATTATATCCCCGTTGAATGGGGAACGCAGATCGGCGTCTTGGAAGATCTGACGCAGAAAGTATGGGTGCGGAATAATCTGAACGGTTCGCAGGTGAAAATCCGGTTTTGTAACTTATATGATCCGAAGCCGCTGCTGTTAGCCGCGGTGACGGTCGGAAAATGGGATGCGGAAACGGAGACGGTAAAAGAGATTCAGGAAGTGACTTACCGCGGAAACCGGGAAATCCGGATTCAGCCGGGAGACTCTTTTTACAGCGACGGCATTCCGTTCTCCATAAAAGCGGAAGATGATCTGGTGGTTTCCGTTTATTTCAGGGAAAAGCATGCGTTTTACAGCGTCTGCCAGACCTGGAATGCCGGGAGTTTCAGAAGCGGTTTTTTGCGGGGCGATCAGGTAAAGAGCGAAAAACCGCATGAAATGTCAACGCTGGATGCGTTTCCTTTTTTCGGATTTGATGAAAATGCGTGCAACGGCGCGGCGGGACTGTGCGGCATACAGGTTCTGACAGAAGATGAGGTGACGACGCTGGCCTGTTTCGGGGATTCCATTACCCATATGTCCTATTATTTTGACCCGCTGATGGAAGCGCTTTACCGGAAATATCCGGGGAAAATAACGCTGTTAAACTGCGGAATCGGAGGGAACCGCATTCTGTACGACGCCTGCTATGTGGAAGAAATTCCGGGACATGGGAAATGTTTCGGAGACGCGGGCGTAAGCCGGTTCGAGCGGGACGTCTACGGGGATACGGAACCGGACATCGTTTTCTTTATGGAAGGCGTGAACGACTGTACGCACGGACTGGCTTTTGAGCTGCCGGAGGAAGTGCCTTCCGGGGAAGCGCTTTTTGCGGGAATCAGGGAGATCATCGGGAAGGCGCATGAAAAAAACAGTAAGATCTATATCAGCACGGTGATGCCTTTCGGATGCTATGAAGACGCGTTCCGGGAACAGGCGGAAGGGATACGTCAGGATTTGAACGAATTGATTCGAAGGAACCGGGAAACGGCGGACGGATTTCTGGATTTGGACCAGGTTATGCGGAAACAGGAAGACATTCATTTTATGAAAGACGGAACGCACCTGGGAGACGGCGTGCATCCCAATGAAGCCGGCGGAAAAATGATTGCCGCGGCGATTGCGGAAAAATGGTTTTAAATAGATTGTGGTTTGATGCGGAGGTTGGAGGTCATCGTGAAAAGTGTGAAAATCAAAGAACTGGAAAAGGAACTTTCCAGTCTGGGAAGAACATACCGGGATACGGAAACAGAAATCTTATATTTTAACTGGACTTGCAGCGGCCTGGAATTGATATTCCGGGGAACCTGTCTGATCGCGTCTTTTCATGCGCAGTCCGGTGCGGAAATGGAAAGGGATGCAATCAGCGGAAATATGGAAGAGCGCAGCACATGGCCCTGGGTATCCGTTTTTCTGGATGAAGAACATATCCCATGCCGCCGCTTTGAGATCGCAAAACCGGAAGAGACACAGTTGATTTTTCAAAGCGAGACGGAAGAAACCCACCGAATCCGCATCGTGAAGATTACGGAAAATCTGAAAACAGGACTTGGAATCGACGGTTTTTTTATGGAAGGGGAGATTCTGCCGCGGGAAGAACGCCCGGGCAGGAAAAAAATTGAGTTTATCGGGGATTCCATTACCTGTGGTTTCGGAAATGAGACGAAAGATAAAAACCGCCTGTTTTATGCGGATGAGGAAAACGGCTGGCTGTCCCATGCGGCCATCGCGGCAAGGAGACTTCATATGGACTGGAGTATGGTCTGCGTATCGGGAATCTGTCTGGGAAAAAGGGAGGCGCTTCCCATGCCCTATGCCATGAACGACCTGTATCTGTATACGGACCGCATTCTGGAAGACCGGCTTGGAAAAAAAGAATACCAAAGATGGGACTTTGCATCCAATGCGCCGGACTATGTCGTGCTGAATCTGGGAACGAATGATGCCACCGGCATCATAGGAGCCGCGGACGCCGAAGAGGAAGAAAAGAAATTTCACCGGGAATATTATGCGTTTCTGAAAATGCTCAGAGAGTGTAACGGGGCCGATACGAAGATGATCTGTGCGCTCGGCAGTATGGATTATTATCTGTATCATCATATCACGGAAATTGTAACCCAATACCGTCACGATACGGGAGACGACAGAATTACCTGTTTCCGCTATCCCAAAATTGATTTTATGGATCCGTTCGGCGCCTGCGCGCATCCGCATGTCATCACGCACGAGAAAATGGCGGAAGCCCTGGCGGAATTTATCATGAAAATGTGATCTGTTTTGTACAACTGCTGTCCTGAAATAATGCGTTTCGCGATTACCTGTTTAACGAAAAAGAAAGGGAGGGAGCAACATGAAATACAAAAATTTATTTACACCGTTTCAGATCGGCAAATGTGAACTGAAAAACCGTTTTGCCCTAGCGCCGATGGGGCCGCTTGGATTAGGCGACAGCGAAGGCGGCTGGAACCAGCGCGGAATCGACTATTATGTCAGAAGGGCCCAGGGCGGCGCCGGGCTGATCATTACGGGCGTTACTTTTTCGGACTGTAAGGTGGAGACCCAGTCCATGCCCAATGTGCCGAACAGCACTTATAATCCGGTGCAGTTTGTGCGTACCAGCCGGGAAATGACGGAACGGGTACACGCTTACGGGGCTAAGATGTTTCTGATGATGTCGGGCGGCTTTGGCCGTGTTACCATTCCGACTAATTTAGGGGAGTTTCCGCCGGTTGCACCCTCCGCAATTCCGCACCGCTGGCTGGACAAGACCTGCCGTCCGCTGGAGGTCGAAGAAATCCATTCGATCGTGGAAAGCTTCGGAAAAGGCGCTTATAATGCAAAGCGTGCCGGGTTCGACGGTATAGAAATCCATGCGGTTCATGAGGGGTATCTGATCGACCAGTTTGCCATTTCCTTTTTCAATCTGCGGAATGACGAATACGGCGGAAGCCTGGAAAACCGACTGCGTTTTGCGAAAGAAATCCGGGAAGAAATTGCGAAGACCTGTGGATGGGATTTCCCGGTTTCCCTGCGTTACAGCCCGAAGAGCATGCTGAAAGGCTGGCGTGAAGGCGCGCTGCCCGGCGAAGAATTTGAAGAAAAGGGCCGTGATCTGGAGGAAGGCGTTGAGGCCGCAAAACTTCTGGAAAAATACGGTTATGATGCGCTGGATGTGGATGCGGGATGTTATGACGCCTGGTGGTGGAATCATCCGCCGATGTATATGGAAAAGGGGCCGTTCAGAGTTTTTGCGAAGCTGATGAAAGAAACCGTAAAAATTCCTGTCCTGCTGGCGGGACGGATGGACAATCCGGAGATGGCTTCCGCATGTATTGAAGACGGAACCTGTGATATTATTTCGCTCGGCCGGCCTTTGCTTGCGGATCCCGATTATGTCAATAAACTCCGGATGGGGCGCCTGGAACAGATCCGCCCGTGCATCTCCTGTCAGGAAGGCTGTATGGGACGCATCCAGCATTATTCCATGATCAACTGTGCGGTGAATCCACAGAGTGCGAGAGAACGGGTTACCGCGTATGAGCCTGTCGTAAGGCCGAGGCGTGTGCTGATCGCCGGCGGCGGCGTGGCGGGCTGTGAAGCGGCGCGCGTGCTGGCGGAACGGGGACATAAGCCGGAAGTATTTGAGGTCTCGGACCGTCTCGGCGGCAATCTGATACCGGGCGGCGCTCCGGACTTTAAAGAGGACGACCTCTTGCTTGCCAAATGGTATGAAAATGAACTGAACAGGCTCGGCGTTCCGGTGACGCTGAACACCGCCGTAACGAAGGAAATGGCGGCAGAAGGCGGTTATGATACCGTTATCGTCGCGACCGGTTCCCGCCCGAAGATGTTTTCTCTCGGAGATGACGACCGGGTATATTCCGCGGAACAGGTATTGAACGGGCAGAAAGAAACAGGGGATACCGTGGCAGTGGTCGGCGGCGGACTGGTCGGCTGTGAGACTGCGTTATGGCTCGCGAAGGAAGGAAAGAAAGTCACCATCGTGGAAGCGCTGTCCGGATTGATGGCGGTGAACGGGCCGATCTGCTCGGCAAACAAAGAAATGCTGGAACGGCTGATTCCCTATAACGGTATCGAAACGATCTGTAATGCCCGCGTAACAGGATTTGCGGACGGTAAACTGACGGCGGACACCGCGGACGGCGAAAAGGTTATTCCGGCCGACAGCGTAATCCTTTCCGTTGGTTACAGCAGCGTGGCGGATTTATATGAGGAACTGCGGTTTGATGTTCCGGAACTGTATCTGCTCGGCGATGCAAAACAGGTTGCGAATATCATGTATGCGATCTGGGATGCTTTCGAAGTGGCAAATCATATTTAATTTCCGGGGATTTTACGCCTGTATAAAGCGGCACCGCTTTGTCAGGGTTTTGTTTGGAGCATTTTCCCTGTTGACGAAACGCCCTTTATACGCTATGATAAATAAAATAAAGCGGTCTGCCTGTAATCGGCGGACCGCTGATAGAAACAGAAAGAGAGGAACTGTATGTTAAGCATTGTGGGAATGGAGTATTCAGCAAACTGAATAGCTGAGGAGGCTGGCTTTGCGTGTCATCGGTATGCGATCGCCCGATCTGTGCGGCGAATCGTTCCGGTTCGGAGTCTGCCCTCATGTCGGCGGCATGGCCGCTGACGTATCTGCCATACAAAATGCTTTGCATACTTTATATACACTGATCTGTTTGATGAGAAGCATGACTGTCCGGTCATGCTGTTTTATTTTTCTATCGGGATTCGAGTTAAAAGGTGTTTTCCTGATTTTGCGCAGGCACATTGCACATATTGCGCATGCAATTATTCCGCCCGGGAGATGACGTGTAACAGGTGGTTGCGTTTGCTCGTCATCATAACTGCGGAGCCTGCGTTTTTAAATGATTCTGATCAGTTTTTATGTATATCCATGCAGTCATGCCGTCTGGCAGATTTGCATGGTTTTTTTGCGTTTAGTCTGCGGCGCAGAGAATAAAACCATGCGGAACTGAAAAAATGATTTTGAAAAGGAGATAAGCACGAAAATGAATATGGAACAAATTTTGGAATTTGACAAAATAAAAGAATGGTGGCTCGGTCTGGCGCTGACCGACGGAGCAAAAGAAGAGATCAGAAAAACGATGCCCTGTCTTTCGGAAAGCGAATTGCTTGTGAGACAGCGGGAGACGGGAGAGGCCAGGCAGATGCTTGAAAAGGGAGGCAATCCGCCGCTTGTATCGCTTGCGGGCATCCGGGACTATCTCATGGCGGCGGAAAAGGGGGACTGCCTGAGCCCGGCCCAGCTGGAGGAGACGGGAATTTCGCTGGTAGCCGTTATGCGGCTCAGGCAGTATCTGGAACGGTGTAAACAGTTTGAGATTCCGCTGGCGTATTATGCGGAAAATCTGGACGCGCTGGAAGATGTGAAGGAAATGATTCAGTTACAGATCAGGAGCGGGCAGGTGGACGACGGCGCTTCCCGGCTGCTCAAATCGCTCCGCAGCGAGATCGGAAGAGTCAGAGAACAGATGCAGGAAAAAGCGGATGCGGTTATGCGCGCGAACAAGGCCTGCATGTCGGACAGCTTCAGCACCGTGCGGAACGGCCATATCTGCATTCCGGTAAAAAAGGAATATAAATTCAAAATAAGCGGAAGCGTGATCGACAAATCCGCGACCGGCAGCACGCTTTTCATCGAGCCGGCCGCTGTGGCGAAATATGCGGAAGAACTGCAGATTCTGCAAATCGACGAGGAAAACGAAGAACGCAGGATTCTTTATACGCTGACGGCGATGCTCGCCGAACAGGCAGAGACCATGCGGCAGAACATGAAGGTCATGGAAAAGCTGGACTATATTTTTTCCAAAGGGAAGCTGAGTATGGAATATGACGGCACGGCGCCGGAAATCAATACGGACAGGAAAATCCGGTTTAAAGACGCAAGACATCCGCTGATGGACAAAACGGTCTGCGTGCCCCTGCAGTTCGAGCTTGGAAACGAAAAAGACGGGAATATTATCCGCGGAATCGTAATTACCGGTCCTAACACGGGAGGAAAAACGGTGGCGATCAAGACCGTCGCCCTAAACTGTATGATGGCACAGTGCGGCCTTCATGTGGCTGCAAAAGAGGCATGCGTCTGCATGAACAGCAATTTTCTCTGCGATATCGGAGACGGGCAGAATCTTTCCGAAAACCTTTCGACCTTTTCGGCGCATATTACAAATGTGCTCGATATTCTGCGGAAAGTAAATGCTGACAGTCTTGTCATAATGGATGAGCTCGGTTCGGGAACCGATCCGACGGAAGGAATGGGCATCGCGATTGCCATATTAAAAGAACTCAAAAAAAGCGGCGCGCTGTTTCTTGTGACGACACATTACCCGGAAGTCAAACAGTATGCGGAACAGGAAGAAAATATCGTAAACGCGCGGATGACTTTTGACAGGGAAAGCCTCCGGCCGCTTTATCAGATGATCATCGGGGAAGCTGGGGAAAGCTGCGCCCTGTATATTGCGAAACAGCTCGGAATGCCCGCCGCCATGCTGCGAACGGCTGCGGAGGCGGCGTATGGGAGAAAGCAATGCGAAAGCCGGCATGCGGCTGGTGGGAGCGGAAACAGCCGACGGGAACAGGAAGCGGGAGTCCCGGAACACGGCGGAACGGAGGCCGGAAAAGACCTGTGCGAAGAACGGCGGGGGACGAAAAAGCATGAAATTCCGGAAATGACGGAAAGTGAAGAGGAAGAAACCGTATTGCGGAAAGAAAGCGTGCCCAAAATCAAAAAGTGCAGAAAGGAAAACCGGAAGCAGGAAGCGGCGGGAAAATTTCGGCTGGGCGACAGCGTTATGATTTACCCGGACAGAAAGATCGGCATCGTGTGCCGGCCGGCCGATGACAGAGGCGTGCTGCAGGTACAGATGCCGGATAAGAAAATCTGGATTAACCACAAGCGGGTGAAGCTGTATATTAAGGCCGAAGAACTGTACCCGGAGGATTATGACTTTTCGATACTGTTCGATACGGTCGAAAACCGGAAACTGCGCCATCGGATGGAAAAAGGGCATATTGAAGGAGGGGAGATTACCGTGGTGGAATAGGCGGGGAATATTTTTTGACCGCTGTGATCTGCCGGGGCGTGATAGGCTGACAGAAAAACGGAATTTTGTCAGGTTATTAAAAGATTTCGTTCCATGCTCTCCTTCAGCATATGGGATTCCTCTCCCATGTCGGCAAGATATGTAATCATGAGACCGCGCTCAGGCAGAACAAAGCATTTCTGGCCCCATTTGCCGTTGATGCTGAAACCGTCCTTGTATTTCCAGATAAAATACCCGTAACCGCCCTCCCGGTTCATCTGACGGATACCGACTGCCATTTTGACATACTTTTCCGATAAAATGCGGGTGCCTTCATAAACGCCGCCATGATACAGCAAAAGACCGATCTGGCTTAAATCGTGAACGGATAATTCCATGCCGGAAGCGCCGTAAAAGTAACCGTCCGGACAGCGCTGATAAACCGGTTCGGTGATATGCAGGGGCGTAAAAAGATTTCTGTCAAGAAATTGAAACAGGTCTTCTTCAACCGCCTGTGTCAGGGCGGCGCCCACCAGATAGGCGGGGATGTTACTGTAATGAAATGTGGGGGACAGCACGTTTGGAAGCGGGCAGGACAGCGCATATTGCAGATAACTGTCCCCCTCCGGCCGGAAGGGAAAGCCGTCTACGGACATGGACAACAGTCTGGCGATAGTTACTTCCTGAAATGTCCTGCGCTGTTTTATGGGCATTTGCTTTACGATTTCCGCCGGAAGATAGGTGAGAACCGTTTCCTTCAGATCGAATCGGCCCTGATCATAAGCGATGCCGGCAGCGATGGAGGTAATCGTTTTGGTTGCGGAATAGATAGGAAAGGAGCCGGCCGTATCTTTGTAACAATGCGTAAGCCGGCCGTTTTCATAGAGTTCCACGCCGTGGGCATTCCACTGGTTATTCTCGATTTCTTTGATAAATCCGTCAAAATTCATACCCATTCTGCCTCCGCTGTGTTACAATGTTGAAATCAAAAGATAAAATAAGCATACAGGAAATGGAAACAAAATGCAAGGGAGCGGAAGCGATGGCGGCACTTACATCGATGATGAATATCGGCAGGGAGATGGAGAGGAAACTGACGGCGGTCGGAATTGATTCCTCCGAAAAACTGATCGAGACAGGAGCGGAACAGGCCTTTCTGCAGTTGAAGGAGAGATTCCCACAGGTCTGTCTTGTTCATTTATACGCGCTGGAAGGCGCCATCATGAACGTGGAATTTAACAGTCTTTCGGAGGATAAGAAAAAAGAATTAAAGGCGTTCAGCGATTTTCTGAACGCATAATGCGTCATGCCCCGTATCGTTTTTACGGGCCAATAATCCTCAGTGGATAAGGGAATCCCCTTTCCCGGCAAAAAGAGCTTTCTGTTACAGATAATCCTTTAAATCTTTGCACAGTTCTTCTTCGATGGACGCGAGACGCCTGCAAATATCTTTGGATTTTTTATCTGCGTTCTGATATTGGTTTAAATATTTATGAAGCGATTTGATGCCCATATTGCATCCGTCGGTCATGACATCCGCGATGGCGGAATCGCTGTCGTTCATGCCGATCTTCATATTGGTTTTCAGCCAGGACATGCTCTTTGCCATCAGGCTTGGGTCTTTTTCTTCGCTGTTATGCCAGTTCAGCAGGGAATGAATTTCGTTTCCCAGCTTTTCATGATGAATTTTGCTCTCCGACAACAGGTTTTTCATGTTGGAATCCTGAACCCGTCCCAGCACCTCGTCAATGGAAGTGACGGCCATTTTCGTGCCGGAATCACATTCTTTGAGCAATGAAATGGTATCTTGGTTATCCATATTGTTTCCTCCGTTTCCGGGGCGGCGGTCCGCCCCTGCAAAGCTCCTGTACATACCCCCCTTGTTCACTGAGGGTAGTGTTTGTTTATATCGTGTTATGATCAATATGATCAACTCGTAATAATCAAATCATAATGATCAACTCATATGATTCATATGAGCTTAAATTGAGTTTAAATGTTTGGGTTCGGATTTAATATTGCCGGATCGTTTCAATAATATGACAAAAACGCAACAGTGGAATATACTGACAGTTAAAATTTTTAAAATCCAGATTTTGGAAAGGAATGCGGGGATGCACTTTGTCAATGCGAAAGGAATTTTATCATCGGGAAACGGCATAAATCTGTATCGGGGATGCACGCATGGCTGTATTTACTGTGACAGCCGCAGTACGTGTTATCAGATTACCCATGATTTCGAGGATATAGAAGTCAAGCAGAATGCGCCGGAGCTGCTCGAAAAGGCGCTGCGTTCCAAGCGGAAGCGGTGTATGATCGGAACGGGAGCAATGTGCGATCCCTATATGCAGTGCGAGGAACAGCTTGAGCTGACGAGGCGGTGCCTGGAGCTGATCGATGAATACGGATACGGGCTGGCGGTTCAGACCAAATCGGACCGCATTCTGCGCGATCTGGATTTATTACAGAGCATAAACCGCAAGGCAAAATGTGTGGTACAAATGACGCTGACGACTTATGACGAGGCGCTGTGCCGGATTGTAGAGCCGAATGTCTGCACGACGAAGCGGCGTTTTGAAGTGCTGAAAATCATGCGGGAAAGCGGAATCCCTACGGTCGTCTGGCTGTCTCCGCTCCTCCCTTTTATTAATGATACGAGGGAAAATGCGGAGGGGATTCTTGATTACTGCGTACAGGCGGGTGTATACGGCATTCTCTGTTTCGGTATCGGTCTGACGCTGCGGCAGGGAAACCGGGAATATTTTTATAAAAAACTGGACAGACATTTCCCGGGCCTGCACGAAAAATATCATAAAAAATATGGTTACGCTTATGAAATAGCAAGCGACAATCATACGGAACTGATGGCAATGCTGCGGGAACGGTGCCGGAAACAGCAGATTGTATTTGATGTAAACGCGTTATTTTCTTATTTCCATGAGTTCCCGGAAAATAAGGGGTACGAACAGCTGACTCTCTTTTCCTGACACATTTCTTCGCTTATCGGCCATAGACGCGGCAGCCGGAATGGGTGTATAATCGGAAGCAGAAGATTTATTGCGAATGCCCGGCAAAAGGGTACGGGACACAGGAAAGATACAAACGGATAAAACGGGGGCGGTAAATTGAAATTCTGGAAAACCCGGAAAGGAAACGGTAATCAAAAGTACATAAAGAAATTCATTTTTTCGGCGGCAGTATTCCTTTGTTCGTTTCTGCTGTGTGCCCGGACGGCGCTGGCTTCGGACGGCGCGGGCCCGGATGAGGATGCGAAAGTTCTCGAACAGTACCGGGAATATCAGGGGCGGCTGGAGGCCATAGAACACAGAGCGGAAATCGGGGAAAATGGTTTTGAAGTGGTGGAAAACCAGATTTTTCCGATAGAAATTGAGGGATATGGAGAGGTGTCCCTTGTGCCCGCATTTGAGGAATCCTATCACCGCCTTGCGTTGTTTTTCGTAACGGAGGACGGACAGGTTATTTATAAGACCGATCAGCTGGAGACGAATCATCGTGTGCTTGGGAAGATGGAACAGCCGGACTGCAGTATTGCGGCGGTGTCTTTCCGGGATCTCAACAGGGACGGACGTATGGATATTATTTTGATTACGGCCTGTGCCGGTGAAAACGGTTCCGACGAATATAAGGTGGGCGACGTCCTTTTCCAGAGCAAAAAACAGGCGGGCTTTTACCGGGATTACCGGATTGCAGATAAAATTAACCGGTATGGAATGAACAAAAGTGCGGAAGTGATTACCGCGTTTGTCAGAGACGGCTGTTCGACGGAATTTCTGTATACGGCGACGACTTTAAAGGAACTGCTTGCGGAGGGGCTGCAGATTATTCCGGAACAGTGCAATTACAGGACGTTCGGAAAGCTGGGGAAATTACAGGTTGTGCCGGGAACATACCGCATTTCCAATTATGATGTTTTCATGGTCTATCTTGTCAGCGAACAGGGCGATATTCTGTTCAGTTTACAGCCGATGGGGGATTATGATAATCTGTATGCGTTAAAAGGAATTAACTGCCGGGATATAGACGGGGACGGGCTCAAAGATATCGTCATACTGGCGCGGTACAGTTATGAGGGTGAGGAAGGGCAGCTCGTTGTGGAGAGTGATTACTCCATTTATTACCAGCGGACGGGAGGTTTTTCGCTGGACACGGAAATAAAGGACGCTTACCGGTGCAGCGATGAAGACACGATGGAAATACTTGTTGAAGAAGCGAGAAAGTACTGGGGCTGGCAGGCGTGATAAGAATTTCGAAAGACCCGCACAGGAGAGCGTTTTGTCAGGAGCAGGCTGAGAGAAAGGCATGGATATTGGAATGATTAAAATACTGATAGTGGATGATGAAAAACCGATTTGTGATTTGATTGATCTGAATTTGTCGTCGGCCGGGTATCATTGTGATTCGGTTCAGGACGGGCTGACGGCGATCGAAAAGATCGAACAGGATACTTATGACCTGATTTTGCTGGATATCATGCTGCCGGGGGCCGACGGCTATGACGTTATGGAATATATCAGGCCGCTCGGCGTTCCCGTTATTTTTATTACGGCGAAACATGAGGTGAAGGACCGGGTAAAAGGGCTGAAGCTGGGCGCCGACGATTATCTGGTGAAACCGTTCGACGTGGTGGAGCTGGTTGCCCGTGTGGAAGCGGTGCTGCGCCGCTATAATAAGACGGAGCAGCGGCTGACGGCCGGCGATGTGATTGTGGACGTGGAAGCGCGGAGGGTAACGAAGGCGGGCCGCCCTGTGGAACTGACGAATAAGGAATTCGGACTTCTGGTTCTTTTTATACGGAATAAAAATGTGGCGCTTTTTCGGGAAACTTTATACGAAAAGGTATGGGAAGAGGAGTATTACGGCGACAGCCGTACGCTTGACCTGCATGTACAGCGCCTCAGAAGGAAACTTGGCTGGGAGAACAGTCTGGTTGCGGTTTATAAGGTCGGTTACCGTTTGGAAATCGTGTGAAAAGGTTTTCTGAGGTGTCTGAGAAAGAAAGGTCATCTGTGATGAAATTTTCATTGAAAATTCTGCTGTGGACGATTATCGTCATGGCGCTGGCGCTGGGATTCAGCGGTTTCTATTTCGTGAATTATGTGTTTGAGACATCCCTGGAACGGGAAGTCGGACAGGCAATGGATGAGAGCAGTATTCTCGGCTTTGCATTTGAAACGGCGGCTTTGAGCGTTCCGGCGAAATATAGTGTGCTCCCGAATAATACGGTGGAAGAGATTGCGTCCAATCTGGAAAGGGGCGGACAGAGCGACGGCCGTCTGCTGCGTATTTCGGATGAGGAAAAAAATGTGCTCTATACGAGCGACGGCTTCGGCATGGATGACGAACTGCTGTTGCAGACCGGGGAAAATATCAAGACATACCGCATTATTCAGGAAGAAGATAAATATTATGTGCATACCGGGACGACGGTAAATGCGCTGAACAGAATCCTTTATCTGGAAAACATGAAAGACGTATCGGAAGTGTTTACGGAACGGACGATGGGATTTTCCCTGTACCGCAAGGTGACGCTGGTCATGCTGTTTGCCGGCATGCTGATTATGCAGATTATTTCTTCCCTTTTGACGAAGCCTGTACGGCTTCTGACGGAAGCGACTAAAAGAATGGCGGCCGGCGATTATGCTTACCGGGCGAAACAGATCAGCCAGGACGAGCTCGGACAGCTGACAAAGGATTTTAACAGCATGGCAGGGGCTCTTGAGCAGAACATCGAAAAGCTGGAGGAAGAAATCGAGGCAAAAGAAGAATTTATGGGCGCTTTTGCCCATGAACTGAAAACGCCGCTGACAGCGATTATCGGTTATGCGGACATGCTCAGATCCCATAAACTGGATGAAGAAAAAAGCATCATGTCGGCCAATTATATTTATACGGAAGGAAAACGGCTGGAGGCGATGTCGCTGCGTCTGCTGGATATTATTGTGGCCGGAAAAGAGGAAGCGGAGCTGCAGGAAGTCCCTGTGGAACCTGTCTTTGATTATCTGGAAGATATGTTCACGGGGAGCCGGAACATGGAATTTCATTTTGCGCATGAGTCGGGAACGGTGCTTGCGGAAGTGAATCTCATTAAGACGGTGTTGGTAAATCTGGTCGATAATGCCTGCAAAGCATCGGAGGAAGGCGGACTCATCGAAATAAGCGGAAGGGCGCTGGAAAACGGATACTGTTTTGCGGTCAGGGATTACGGAATCGGCATTCCGGAGGCGGAGCTGCACAAGATCACGAAAGCTTTTTATATGGTTGACAAGTCCCGTGCAAGAAGTAAGAACGGCGCCGGGCTCGGACTCGCGCTCTGCGTGGAGATATTGAAAATCCATCACAGCGGACTGAAAATAGAAAGCGAAGCGGGTGAAGGCTCATGCTTTAGCTTCGTGCTGGAGAAAGGCGGTGATCGGGGATGAAATATAAACTGAAAATTGCGGTGTTCATCCTGTTTGCGGTTTTTTCCATGGCGCTGTCCATCTGGGGGCCGGAAACGCTGGCCAGATATCAGGACAGGGGGCTTTTAAACGAGATACACGCGGAGACGGTGGAAGAGGCGGGCGTGGGCTACCGCTATAAACTGAATATCAATGAAAAGCTATATATTCTCTCACGCTGCCTGAGCAGCCAGACGATCCCGGAAAGCGAACAGAACGCGCTGGCACATCGGACGGAGGCAGAGAACACATATCAGGATATGGAAGGCTCTTATGCCTTTATTGCAAATTACCGGAGCCCGTCGGATGAAGAAATTACCAACGAGCAGATTTATGAGACTTGTAATCAGGCGCTGGCCGTTCTGAAAGAAGCCGGGATTCTTCCGGAAGAAGTAAAAGACGTGATGCCCGCTTCTTATGAAGCGACGCTTTATTCCGCAATCGATGTGCTGGAACCGCGCAATAACATTGCGGTCTGGAAACTGAGTCTGTCAAACAGCCAGAAAAATGCCAACAAGGAAAATCGACTGATGGACGCTTATATCGGCGCCGAGGATGGGAAACTTTATGAATTTTATGTGCGTACTCCGCTCGTGTGGGAAGAAATCGATGCGGACGCCGTCGTGGAGGGCTGGAGCAGCTATATGGGGCTTGGCAGTCCCGAACCTTACGAGTCGGAGAATCCGCTGCTGGAAACGACGCCTTATTTTAAAAAATATGTTTTTCCGGGAATGGGCGATGCGAAAACGGTCGTTACGGTTGGCTTCTACGAAGGCATCAACGAGCTTTTTTTAAAGATCGAGAAATGATGCAAAAATGATGCAAATATGATGTGACTTTGATGCAGAAATGATGATAATATGATGCAGCTCCTGTGTATTCTTATTGTATAAGATGCCACAGGAGTTTTTTTACTGTTGAAAAACTGCTGTTTCCGCAGCGGTCTTCAAAACGCGGGCTGCCGGGCCTGTGTCTTTTATTCTATGGGAAATGAAGGAGTGTAAGAATGAGAAAGTACGAAAGAGGAAGTTATCTGACCAGATATTATCATCAGTATCAGAGAAAAGAAAAAAAACGCAGATGCGTCAGACGGAGCGCGGCGGCAGCGCTGGCGGCCTGCCTGATCTGTCTGGCCGCGTTTACCATATATAAAATTCCGGCATGGGAAGTGCAGGCGGCGACGGATAAAGACGTCGTATATTGGCCGAAACATACCGATATGGGGGCGGCGGCCGGCGGTCCGGCACAGATGGATATGAAACAGCTTCGGGCTGTGATCGAAGAAAATGCGATTCCGGTCATTTATGTGGACGCCGGACATGGCGGCGAAGACGCAGGATGCGCCAAAGCCGGTGTGGAAGAAAAAACGATCAATCTGGAAATTGCCTTCAGAGTGCGTGACAAACTGGAAGCGCTCGGATATAAAGTAATTATGGCCAGGGATTCCGACGTCTATGTTTCCAAAGAAGAACGGGTGGAGCAGGCCAATGCCTCTCAGGCTGACATATATGTCAGTATTCATCAAAACTCCACGGACGACGGCAGCGACGCAAGCGGCATGGAAGTATGGTATGACGGTTCCGATAAAACGCGCTCAAACGAAAAGCTGGCCCGGCTGATCAGACAGCAGACGGCCAGAAGCACGCAGGTTGTCGAACGGGAGCTGCGCGGCAATGCTGATTTTCATGTCACAGGGAATACGGATATGCCCTCCTGCCTGATCGAAACCGGATTTCTGACCAATACGGATGAGAGGAACAAACTCGTAACAGAGGAATATCAGGAGCAGATCGCCGCGGGCATCGTGCGGGGCATCGACTATTATTTTCACCCGAAAACAATGTATCTGACATTCGATGACGGCCCGTCCGAAGAGAATACGGAAAAAATACTGGATATTTTAAAGGAAAGAGGTATTCACGCCACCTTTTTTCTGGTAGGGGAAAATGTGGAACAGAATCCGGAGATCGCAAAGAGAATCGCGGCGGAAGGACATACGATCGGCATCCACAGCAATACCCATAACTATACGGAAATCTATGCGGATGCGGACAGCTTTATACAGGATTTTGAGGAGGCGCACCGAATCGTCTATGAGGTAACGGGAGTGGATGCAAAACTCTTTCGTTTTCCCGGAGGAAGCGTTAATGCTTATAATGCGGAAGTGAATGAGGACATTATAGAAAAAATGACGGAGCTCGGTTATATCTACTATGACTGGAACGCCAGTCTGGAGGATGCCGCTCCCGAAACAAAGCCGGAAGAACTGGTTTCCAACGGCGTCTCTACCACGCTGGGGAGACAGAAGGTTGTTATGCTGGCACATGATGTCGTTTATAATACGGGCGTCTGCCTTGAAGAATTGCTGGACAGCCTGCCGGAATATGAGATGAAGGCTTTGAGCGAGGACGTGGAGCCGGTACATTTTGAAAGGTAATAAGTTTTTATGAAATGAATGCCAGGGTAGTCTGTTTTAAATTGCCAAAGCTGTTCTAAAGCTCTATTTCAGCTTTGGCAATTTAAAAACAGTCTGCTCTGGCATTTTCGGCAGTGTCTTTGTAAGGATTAAGGTGTAGGCGACGGTTATGAGTATCATAACGAGACCGTGAATCATCTGCTTTTCCGCTGTATATCCCGATTCGTTTGCAAAGCTGCTGAGCGTGTTGATAACAGAATGGGTAATGATGCAGGGGAGCAGACTTCCGCCGCGGTAAAATATCGTCACAAACAAGAATCCTACTGCAATCGCTAAGCAAATCTGATATAAATTATTTACCAGGTCCATGCCGCTGCCGTTGAATAAATTTATCAGATGCCCTATGCCAAAAGTTATGCTTGAGATCATAATTGCAGATTTTATATTATCTTTTGCGATCGCTTTAAACAGGAACCCTCTGAAAAGTAATTCTTCAATAAAACCAACGCAAAGCATACAGGCCATATGGCAGACCATATCCGATAACGGATGATTGACGGCGGCGCCGTTCCAAAGGTTTCCTGTGGCTAAGATTATCAGCGGCACATAATAAAGGAATCTGCGGGCGGGCACAGAAGATTTACAGAGCCCGTACCGTTTTAACAGATCATTTTTCCGAATAAAGGCAAAAAGAATGATTGTCTGAAGGATACTAAAAACAGCACTTGCAGAGTATTTTATTCCGATTTTTTCATTCAGCGGATTTGCGAAAGACTGCAGGATGCAGTAAATCACAATCCATACAATCGCAAAAGTCAGTTCGTTTTTTTCATATAACTTCTTCATTTAATTTCCTCCTGTATGGTTATCTTCATCGGACAAGGGCGTGTATCCCTTATCCGATGAGGTTAATATCGCTCCTGTACATACCCGTTTCAAATGTGTCGTTATCAGTTTTTCATCATACTCTAATGAATTATTGGCAATGATGCTGGCATATCCATGAACAAACAGGGCGAGTATTACAAAAACTTCTTTTGTCTGTTCCATATTCATATTCATTTCTTTCTGCATGACGGAAATAACAGGTATAAGTTCCTCGGAATTTATCATTTCAGGCAGACTGTTTTCGACAGCAAATCCCGACTGAAACAGAAATTGGAACAAATTAGGCTCTTTAATTGCAAACCGGATATAATTCAGTCCAATTTCAAGCATAATATTTTTCTGTGTTTCCGGAATGCTCATCAGATATTCCGTATGATATTTATCTGCTTTTTCATAAGCGGCTTTTTTTAATTCTTCAATCGTTGCAAAGTGGTACATGACGGGTTGTGTGGAACAATTCAGCTTTTTTGATACTGTCCTTGCATTGATATTTTCCGCACCCGTTTTACGGGCAACCTCAAATGCGGCGTCAATAACCATATCTCTTGTGATTTTAGCTTTTGGCGGCATTTCTTTCTCCTTATATAAATTATTTATGTTATATAACAATAATTATATTATAAGACACGGTACCGGTTTTGTCAATCTCTCCGACTTATCATATATCCATGAACACCCGGATTTCGCAAGCGGGGTTGATGCAACTTTGATGCAAAAAAGATGCTCCTTTGATGCAAAAAAGATGCCCCTTTGATGCACATATGATACAAATTTGATGTTTTCATAGAATACGATAGGGTAAGAAGAAATCCAGATTTAATCCGGAACCGAAAGGAGTATTCAGAATATGAAAAAACACAAAAAACTGCTGTGCCTTCTATCCGCCCTGTGCATGCTGTTTGGCTGCTCGCCTGTCGTGCACGCAAGCGAAGCGGACGCTGACGAGGACCGGACATACGCGCCATACTTCTATGTAGAAAGCGAAGAAGTCGGCGTGGACAGTTTTCCACTGAAAAAAACAAGTGTCAACGTCACGATCGACGGTATTATCGCGGACACTTATGTCGTACAGACTTACGCAAACGAGGGAACGTCCCCCATCAATGCCAGCTATGTTTTTCCGGCCTCCACCAAAGTTACCATCCACGGAATGCAGATGCAGGTCGGCAGCCAGCGCGTGACGGCAACTATCAAAGAGAAAGAAGAAGCAGAAGAAGAATTTGAGGCGGCCAAAAGCGAAGGCAAAACAGCTTCGATGCTGTCCGAGCAAAAAGCCAACATGTTTACAATGGACGTCGCCAACATCATGCCGGGCGATGAAGTCCGCATCGAGCTGCATTATACGGAACTGATCATGCCCACGGACGGAACCTATCAATTTGTTTTCCCGACCGTTGTCGGCCCACGCTATATGGGACCGGTCATCGATGACAGCGGCAACCGGCTGGAATGGATCGGAACGCCTTATCTTCCGGAAAGAAGCTCGCCGGAAAGCGCTTATGAGATCAACGTCGATGTTACTTCCGCCGTTCCGATTGCCGCCCTGTCGAGCAGCACCCATGACGTCAACATCGACTGGAATGAGAAAAAATCAGCGCATGTGACGCTGGCCGATACGAAAGATTTTGCCGGCAACCGCGATTTTGTTCTCGACTATAAACTCAACGGCGAAGCAATCCAGACCGGTCTTCTCACGGACAGCAATGAGAACGAAAATGTTTTCATGCTGATGATTCAGCCGCCGGAACGATGCGAGCTCGACGAGATTCCTCCACGGGAATATATTTTCGTCCTGGACGTATCGGGTTCCATGTCCGGTTTTCCGCTTGACACCGCCAAAGTACTGATTCGGGATCTGGTTTCCAATCTGCGGGAAACGGATACTTTTAACCTGATTCTTTTTTCAGGAACGTCCTACCAGCTTTCCCGGCGTTCGGTAGCCGCCACGGAAGAAAATATCGAAAGAGCCATCGGCCTGATCGATGAGCAGAACGGCGCCGGCGGCACGGAACTTCTGGAAGCACTGGAAGATGCGGTCCGTATTCCTGACAGTCCGAACACTTCCCGCAACATCGTCGTTATTTCCGACGGCTATATCTGGGGCGAAGCAGACGTGTTCCAGCTGATTCATGAAAAACAGGGCGAGGCGGATTTCTTTTCCTTCGGTATCGGATACGCGGTCAACCGCTATCTGATGGAAGGTATCGCCAAGACCGGACAGGGAGAATCGTTCATCGTCATGGAAGAAAATGAGGCCGCGAAAGCCGCCGAAAAATTCCGTACCTACATACAGTCACCCGTGCTCACCGATATTCAGGTAGCCTTTGAAGGATTCGATACCTATGACGTGGAACCGACGGTTCTGCCCACCTTATATGCGAGCAAACCCATTGTACTGCTCGGAAAATGGAAGGGCGAAGCGGAAGGAACCATTAAAATAACAGGAACAACAGGAAACGGCACATTTACACAGGAAATTTCCGTTGCCGAAGCCAAAGCCGGAAGCAACGATGCGCTCGGCTACCTGTGGGCGAGGAAACGCGTGGAACGTCTGACGGATTACGGCATTAGCCCCGGCAATCCGGACGTAAAAGATGAAGTGACACAACTCGGATTGGATTATCATATGATAACGCCGCATACTTCCTTTATCGCGGTTATCGACACCGTCCGGAATCCCGACGGAAACAGCACGGACGTTGACCAGCCGAATCCGCTTCCGCTCGGCGTCTCCAACCTGGCAGTCGGCTATCGTATCGGTTCGGAACCCGGAGAAATCATTCTTTTCGCCGCGCTGGTGCTCATGATGTTTCTTCCGGCCTTTATGAAAAAGCTTTGGCGGAAAAGGGAAAACCAATAAATCCGTATGCGTGCCAAAACACACATAAACAATCAGATTTGAATGTCTGCCGGCGTCTTTCTGCCGGCAGACGGACAGGAGTCATGATGAAAAAAAATGCTCTGCAAAAATACTGGCCGCTATATCTTCTGACAACCGGCATCGCTTTTATGTTGCGTTGTTTCTCCAAAATAACCGACAGTGATGTCATTTTATGGATGCTGACCCCCACCGTAAGGTGGGTCAGCATTCTTAGCGGCATTTCTTTTGAATACCTCCCGCACAGGGGATACGTCAGCTATTTTTACCGTTTTCTGGTGGCGCCTTCCTGTGCCGGCATCCGCTTTATGATGATCGCCTTTCTGATGCAGTCCTTCTCTTTTCTGTACCGGATTGAAAAAAGAAGAAACGGATATCTGTGGTTCGGATTTTGCGTTGTCTTTTCCTATATTGCTACGATTTTCGTAAACGGCATCCGCATTATTGCCTCCATATATCTGCCTCTTCTGCTGGAAAGACCGGGCATGGCGGACGGTTTTATGACTTCTGACAGACAGCATACTCTGATCGGGACCGGCGTATATTTTTCTTCGCTTTGCTTCCTGTATCTGTTATCGGCTTTTATCTGCAAAAAATGGTTTCAGGACACAGCGAAACCGGCTTCCGGCGCAGCGGTTCCTGCCTGTGATTTCCGGCCCCGACGCATGTTCGTTCCGGCTTTCTGGTATCTGCTGACCGTGATCGGACTTCCGTTCTGCAAAAGGATCCTGACAAAAGACTGGGAAGGCTTCTGGCCGTATGCAATGCTTGTTATCTTTACCTGTCTGCCTGTCTGCGCTTTGTTATATGCCGCGGACAGACTACGGTATCGGATTTCCGGAGACGAAGGCACGGGCGGCACGGCACGCTGATTTTCATATACGCCGATTCACCCTCTCCGCGCCGCATTTGCTGCCGGTGCGGAGAGGATATTGTCATTTGACCGGCGAATGCGGCGCATTTTCTATAAATTCCGCCGCGCCGGCAGCGCCGGAACAGGCGCGAAAATCTTTGCTGCATTCGGCGGCGGCATTTCCGTATGCTTTATGCTTCAGGACTTCCCGTACGGATGCCCGGATACCCTCGGAAGAATCATCTTTCAGCATAATTCCCGCACCGGTTTCGGTAACTCTTCTCGCTACGGCATGCTGTTCGCCCGTCTGCGGATAAAGGACCATCGGCACAGCCATATACAGACTTTCGGAAACGCTGTTCATTCCACAATGCGTAATAAAAGCATCCGCTCCGGCAAGAACATCGAGCTGGTCAACACAGGGATACATCCTGATATGACTCGGCAGCGTTCCAAATTCTTCGCGGTTTACGGCATTTCCGCAGGATATTATGACATCGGCATTCACGGACTCGAACGCGTCAATACATTTCTTATAGAAATCGGGCCGTTCATTTATGACCGTTCCCATGGAGATATAAATAAGCGGCCGGTCTTTCTTTTTTTCCGGCAGGATTTCAGTTTCTTCAGCTCCCTGGAGATTCTTGGAAGCCCGAAAATCATGTCCGCGGTTTCTTTCAGACTGTTTTTCATATATCCGGAAGAAACGAATCACAGGATATAAACTCTGCTCCGGCCGCACGGATTTTCTCTCCAAACTCCTCAAACGAATAAAAGCGGACTGCGTTTCCGCGCCTGACCAGTTCCGCGGCAACCGGAAGCATGGGATTTGTATGACCGTGCGCGGGAATGCAAAAAAAGGAAATTTTCTTCAATCTAATAACCATGCCTTTCCTGAAATGCCGCGTCGAACAATTCCGCAAACGCTCCTTTCGGCGGAATCGCGATGCCGCGCTTTTCATCGCCCAGAAGAAGCAGCGTATCCCCCGGCTTGATTTCAAATATTTCCCGCGCCTGTTTCGGAATCACAATCTGCCCTTTTTCGCCAACCGTGGCCGTCCAGGCATATTTACCCTTTGGTGCTGTCATTTTCTTTCACCTCACAAGTATGATTTGTATAACAAATCATACCACTCGGGTGATGACATGTCAATAAAAGGGGACTTGCCGTGAAGAATGATACACTTACGGCGAAAAATAGAGCATATAGATTTTCAGTTTCTATATGCCCTGATACGGTTACTATATTTGATTTTGATTATGCCAACTGCATAACTTTTATTTCAATTTCTTTTAGTTCATCAAGTGATAATAGAGGAACACACTCCGCAATTTCTTCAAGCGTCATTTTTCCTTTTTTTATCAATCTTTCCGCGGTTTCTCTTGCACTTTTTAATTCTGCCTTTTGTGCCGCTTCGTTCCTCATATCCTCCATAATTTTACACATGGCCGCAACTCCTTTCTCGTCCTGTTTATAATACCTTGCTTTTTGGGCAAGCGCCTCATAGTTCATATCATCGGGATTTGTGCATGAAAAATCGTGCATTAGCTTTCCGATTTCATCATTGCCCCTGTATTTCCCATTAACATATATGATATGCGAACCGTCACCAAACAATACTTTATTTTCTCCGACAGTGACATATCTTTCCACGGAATATATCGGTTGATTTCCTTTCATCACGTCATTTTCTGTAATAAAAATCACATAACTGTCGGGAATATCCTCTGTATCATCTCCGGATTTTAATATATGTGCGTCTAACAGACTGCTGTTATGCCTTGCTCTCTTTGCACCCGCACCTGCATCTGACCGTTGAATTTCTACATCAAATTCTTTCTTGGTGTTGTCAACCGCATGGACATCTAATATAGCAGAACGCCCCTGCAGATTCTTTAACAGTTCCTGTGTGCGAATCGTTTTAATTGTTATATCTTCCAGCCCTAAAACAATCCGAAGTATCAGTTCTACGCCTTCATAGTTATCTGCAAGACAGACCGTCATAAAATCATCATCTATATATCGGAGTGATTTCAGACGTTCTAAATCCTGTTGATGTGCCTGCTCTGCTGTACCCAAAATATCACCTTCTTTCGCTTCTTTTATTATACATTAGACAATGCCGTTTGGAAACTGAATATTTGTCGTTTCAGCATTTTAATTCCCCCCTTGTCTGGGAATAAAAACAGACTGCCCGCAAATATACAAAGATCAATTTTATGATTCTGCGTCATTTTTGTTTTCATTCATCTTGACGACTTGCGCAAAAGAACGCCATATGTTAAGATTTAAAAATCAGGGTTTTTTCGACTGAACCTGATCGGTTTTATTAAAATATGCACCGGAACAGACAACGTTTCGGGCCGCAATACATATGCTGGGAAGGGAGCGAAGAAAAATGAAGAATAACAAAATTACAGACACCATTCATTACGCGGGAACAGACGACAAAGCGATCGATTTATTTGAAAGCCAGTACATAGTGCCGAAAGGCGTTTCCTATAATTCGTATGTCATTCTGGATGAAAAGATTGCCGTGATGGACGGCGTTGATGAAAGAGCGGAGGAAGTCTGGTTTCAGAATCTGGAGCGGATTCTAGATGGAAAGAAGCCGGACTATCTCGTTGTTTCCCATATGGAGCCGGACCATGCCGGAAATATTCAGAAGTTCATGGAGAAATACCCGCAGGCGCAGATTGTTGTGAATGCGAAGGCACTCAGCATGCTGCCTCAGTTTTTTACGCTCGATATGAATGCGCGCAGCGTGGTGGTCAAAGAAGGCGATGAGCTGGTGCTCGGTAAGCATGTTCTGACCTTTATCATGGCGCCGATGGTACATTGGCCGGAAGTCATGATGTCTTATGAGAAGACGGAAAAAGTTCTGTTTTCAGCCGATGCCTTCGGAAAATTCGGCGCGCTCGATGCGGAAGAGGACTGGGCTTGCGAGGCGCGGCGGTATTATTTTAATATAGTAGGAAAATATGGCATGCAGGTTCAGGCGCTGTTACAAAAAGCTTCCGCACTGGATATCCGGATAATCTGTCCGCTGCACGGGCCGGTTTTATCCGAAGACCTGGCGTATTATATCGGAAAATATCAGATTTGGAGCAGTTACGAACCGGAAGATAAAGGCGTTCTGATCGCATATGCATCGATTCACGGAAATACCGGCAAGGCAGCCGAAAAGCTGGCGGAACTGTTAAGGGCAAAAGGGGTGGAAAAAGTTGTCGTGTCAGATCTGGCAAGAGATGATATGGCGGAAGTCATCGAAGACGCTTTCCGGTATGACCGGATGGTGCTTGCGGCAGCTACCTATGATGCGGGTGTATTTCCCTGTATGGACAGCTTCCTGGCGCGTCTGAAATCGAAAAATTATCAGAAGCGGAGAGTCGGCATCGTGGAGAACGGAAGCTGGGCGCCGATGGCGGGCAAGGTGATGAAAGAATCTCTTTCCCAGATGAAGGAAGTGACAATCGTTGAACCCGTCGTTACGATTAAGTCCACGATGAACGGGGCGTCGGAGGAACAGCTTGCATTACTGGCTGAAGCGCTTGTGTAAAAAGAACGCCTGACAGGCGGATAAAATATTGATACCCTTGTCCACTGAGGGTATATGGAGATTATAAAAAACGCGGCATTTTATATGAAAATGCTGCGTTTTTATTAAATGAAAAATTGTGTCAGAGTTGTGCATTGTATTTATGCCGGGAATAAAAATTTTTTCAAAAATTTTTCATATAATATTTTTTCATAATCATCTTGACATTCCACCCCAATGCGATAGAATGTAGAAGATTTCACCTTCTTGAAAAGATGGTGCGGACGGTTCCGGGAACCGCCGGATATGGAGGAGAATTATGGAAAAAGATATGACGTCGGGAAGTCCCATGAAGCTGATACTGGGCTTTTCCATTCCGCTGCTGTTCGGACTGTTGTTCCAGCAGCTTTACAGCATGGTCGATACGATCATTGTCGGACATTATCTGGGCGTGGACGCGCTGGCCGCCGTGGGAGCGACCGGATCGGTCAATTTTTTGATCATCGGTTTCTGCATGGGTGTCTGCAACGGCTTTGCAATTCCGATTGCCCAGGAATTTGGCGCGAGAAATGAAAGAAACCTGCATAAATATGTGGCGAACAGCGTATGGCTATCCGTCATTTTTTCGGTGGTGATGACGATCGCCGTCGTACTGCTGTGCCGTCCGATTCTCAGGCTGATGCGGACGCCGGAAAATATTATAGACGGTTCTTACAGCTATATTGTGATTATTTTTATCGGTATCCCGGTTACATATCTTTACAACATGACGTCGGCGATTATCCGTTCGCTGGGTGACAGCAAAACGCCGGTCATTTTTCTGGTGATGTCGGCGGTGCTCAACATCGGGCTGGATTTGCTGTGTATCATCGTATTTCGTATGAGCGTTGCCGGTGCTGCCGTTGCGACGGTTTTGTCGCAGCTTGCCGCGGGTATCTGCTGTCTTCTTTTTATGCGGAAGAAATTTCAGATTCTGCGGATGAATCAGGACGAATGGAGACGGGACGGGAACTTTATGAGTAAACTCTGCAGCATGGGACTGCCAATGGGATTACAGTATTCCATTACGGCAATCGGCAGCGTTATCCTGCAGAGCGCGGTCAACAGCATCGGTTCCAACGCGGTAGCGGCGGTTACGGCGGGCGGTAAGGTGAGCATGTTTATGTGCTGTCCTTTTGACGCGATGGGAAGTACGATGGCGACCTATGGCGGACAGAACGTGGGGGCCGGAAAACTGGAACGCGTGGGAAACGGCCTGAAAAGCTGTATTCTGCTCGGGGCCGTTTACTCGGTGTTTGCCCTCGGTGTGGTTCTGCTTTTCGGGAAATATCTGCTTCTGCTGTTTTTAAACAGCGGCGAGACGGTTATTCTGGAAAATGCACAGTGGTTTATTCTGGTGAACAGCTGTTTCTATTTTCCGTTGGCGCTGGTGAACATTATCCGATTTTTAATACAGGGTATGGGATTCAGCAAAATTGCGGTATTTGCAGGAATGTTTGAGATGGTGGCCAGGGCGCTGATGGGATTTATACTGGTGCCGTTTTTCGGATTTGAGGCGGTCGGTTTTGCGAATCCGCTGGCGTGGATTTTTGCGGATATCTTTCTGATTCCGGCCTATCTGCATGTGAAACGGCGGATGGAACTGGCGATGACGCGTCAGCCCGCTGTTTAGAGGGGAATTTGACGTTCTGAATTTTTCAGTATCATTTTCAGTATCATATAGAAAGGAACGATATCACAAAAATGGCGGTTACGATATTTACGATGACGCATAAAAAGTTCGAAGAACCTTCGGATCCGGTGTATGTTCCGCTGCAGGTGGGACGCGCCTGCGGCGAAGACCTGGGTTATCCCGGAGACGATACGGGGGATAATATTTCCCGGAAAAACTGCTATTACGGAGAACTGACGGGCGTCTACTGGGTCTGGAAAAATGTGCGGACAAAGGATTACGTGGGCATCTGCCATTACAGAAGATATTTCTGTACCGAAGAAGGCCGGATTTTTAACGAAAAGGATTATCGGTCGCTTTTACAGGAATATGATATCATTACGTCGAAAAAGCTGAAGCTGAACTTTTCTTACTTTGACGGCTATGCCAGCGATTACAATATTTTTGACCTGATTACGACGGGAGAGGTCATCCGGCAGAAATACCCGGCATATTACGGAAATTTTGAGCGGCTTGTGCACGGAAACGGCACTTATTTTGCGAATATGATGGTGGCGGAGAAGTCTCTGTACGATGAGTACTGCGCATGGCTGTTTTCGATATTCGACGAGGTGGAAAAGCGCATCGATGCGGATGCCTACGACGATTACCACAAGCGGGTGTTCGGCTTCATTTCGGAGTTTTTACTGCTCGTCTGGGTGGAGACAAAAGGGCTAAAAGTCTGTGAATGCAAGATCGGCATGACCACGGAAAAATACGAGACAAAGCGGATGAAGGAAACGCTGGCGGATTTTTTCAGGAAAAAAGACATCGCCGGGGCAAAGGCCTTTTTTCTGGAATCGCTGGAAAAGCGGCCGGATGTGTTAATGGAGGCTTCGGATATCACGGGCGAGCTGAAAATCGCCATGCAGGTCGTTGCGGTCTGTGAACTGGAACAGGCGCAGTCCGGGGAATGCGTTATCGACAGAATCCGGGAATTTGACGAACTCATGCGCTATTTTGCCGGACTGAATGATGCCGTCAACGCATGCCGGATGGACAGCTTACAGGAAGAAAATATCCGGTTTCTGAAAGAAGAACAGATATCGGATATCGCAATAGAAGCTTCTGCACGGATGTTCTGTACGGAAGAGGCGGAGCAGCGGCGCGTGGCAAAAGCCGTTAAAGCGTTCCGGTCACGCTGACTGTGTCGTCTGTCTGATACCGTGCCGCTTGAGAATCCACATGATCTGTGATAAAATGGTAACAATCTGAAACGTAACCATGCAAAGAAAGGAAAAGGGTATTGGTATGAATTATCAGCAGGCATACGATAAGCTGGAAAAATGCGGCCAGCTCCATGTACTGAAATATTATGAGGAGCTGACGCCGGAAGGAAAGGAAGCGCTGCTTTCTCAGGTGGAAGGGCTTGACTTTTCGATGACGGAATCCTGTAAGCATAAAGAAGAACTGACACAAAAAGGAAAAATTACGCCGTTGTCAGCCATGCAGTTAAAAGAAATTGCGGAGAGAAAAGAGGAATTTATGTCCGCCGGGCTTGAAGCGATACGTGCCGGAAAAGTGGGCGCCGTTCTGCTGGCGGGCGGTATGGGAACAAGGCTCGGTTCCGATGCGCCGAAAGGCGTTTATAATATCGGCCTGACGAAAGAAGTTTTTATTTTTCAGCGGTTGATTGAAAATCTGCTGGATGTGGTGCATCAGGCGGATGCGTGGATTCATCTTTTCGTGATGACGAGCGATAAAAATCACGAAGCGACAACTGCTTTTTTTAAGGAAAAAAATTATTTTGGCTATCGTCCCGAGTATATCACCTTTTTTATGCAGGAGATGGCGCCGGCAACCGATTATGACGGAAAGGTTTATCTGGAAGCGAAAGATAGAATTTCCACTTCGCCCAACGGAAACGGCGGGTGGTTTTCTTCGATGATGAGATGGGGCGTCGTGGATAAGATTCACGAGGCCGGCATTGAATGGCTGAATGTTTTTGCGGTGGACAATGTATTACAGAGGATTGCGGATCCCTGTTTTGTCGGCGCGACGATTCTGACCGACAGCGATGTAGGAGCCAAAGTGGTTTGCAAGAATGCACCGGATGAAAAAATCGGCGTGATCTGTCTGGAAGATGGAAGACCGTCGATCGTGGAATATTATGAGCTGACGGAAGAGCTGATGAACGCCAAAGACGAAAACGGCGATCCGGCATACAGCTTCGGCGTTATCCTGAATTATTTATTCCGGGAGAAGGCGCTGGAAGAAATCGTTGCGAAGAAACTGCCCCTTCATATCGTAGAAAAGAAAATTCCCTGCCTGGATGAAAAAGGAGAACTTATCAAACCGGAGGAACCGAACGGTTACAAGTACGAGCAGCTTGTGCTGGATATGATTCACCAGCTGGATTCCTGTCTGCCGTACGAGGTGGAAAGAAATTACGAATTTGCACCGATCAAAAACAAGACGGGCATCGATTCCGTGGAGAGCGCACGGGAGCTGTGCAGGAAGAACGGAATCGAACTGTAAGGTTTGAAATAACCGCACTGTCCGGTTGAAAGAATGCCCTGTACAGGGCATTTTTTCACACTTAACATTTCGACAGATTTGAGCAACATTCCGCGCTTGTATAAAAACCCGGAATCAGCGTAAAGTATAGGTAGAGAAAGCGAGTTTTAAGTCTTTCAGAGTAAACGAAAATCGGGAAAAGAAGTAAGGAGGCGCTTTTATGGCAATTTTAGTGACAGGAGGAGCAGGGTATATCGGCTCCCATACGGTAGTGGAGTTACAGAATGCGGGCTATGATGTCGTTGTCGTGGATAATTTATCCAATTCCAGCGAGAAATCGCTGCAGCGGGTGGAAAAGATTACGGGAAAACCGGTGAAATTTTACCGTGCGGATATTCTGGACAGGGCGGCGTTAGAAGACGTGTTCAGTAAAGAGCAGATTGATTCCTGCATTCATTTTGCAGGGTTAAAGGCAGTCGGCGAGTCTGTGGCGAAGCCCTGGGAATATTACGAGAACAATATTGCCGGCACGCTGACTCTGGTGGATGTGATGAGAAAACACAATGTGAAAAATATTATTTTCTCCTCTTCCGCGACGGTATACGGCGATCCGGCGGTGATTCCGATTACGGAAGAATGTCCGAAGGGACAGTGCACGAATCCTTACGGCTGGACCAAATCCATGCTGGAGCAGATTCTTTCCGACATCCAGAAGGCGGATCCGGAATGGAACGTAATTCTGCTTCGTTATTTCAATCCGATCGGCGCGCACAAGAGCGGAACGATCGGGGAGAATCCAAACGGCATTCCGAACAATCTGATGCCTTACATTACACAGGTGGCGGTTGGCAAACTGAAAGAGCTCGGTGTATTCGGCAACGATTATGATACGCCGGACGGCACGGGCGTGCGCGATTACATTCATGTTGTAGATCTGGCGGTGGGCCATGTAAAGGCATTAAAAAAGATCGAAGAAAAAGCGGGCCTTTGTATTTACAATCTGGGCACGGGAACCGGATACAGCGTGCTGGATATCGTGAAGAATTTCGAGGAAGCGACAGGCGTCAAAATCCCTTACGTTATCAAAGACAGACGTCCCGGCGATATCGCGTCCTGTTATTCCAACGCGCAGAAGGCAAAAGACGAGCTTGGCTGGGAAGCGCAGTACGGCATCAAAGAAATGTGCGCCGATTCCTGGAGATGGCAGAGCAATAACCCGAACGGGTATGAAGACTAGCGTGAAGAGAAGTTCTAAGGTTCCGTGTTGCGGAACCTTTTTCACGTCAGAGAATATTTTATGATTGAATCAGCAGGCCAGTGACAGTTTCCGCTGCCGGCCGGGATGTATCTTGTTCATGAATATACATTCCGGCTCCACAGCATAAGTCATATGGCCTGTTTTTTTTCTGATTGTAACCAGAATGTAACCCGCACCGTCTATCATCAGAAAAGAACCGGACAATGTGAGAAAGGCATGGTATATATTATGGAAATATTAAAGACGGTAAATCTGAAGAAATATTACGGAAACGGAGAGAATCTGGTAAAGGCCGTGGACGGCATCAGTTTTTCCATTGAAAAAGGCAGTTTTACGGCGATTGTCGGAACATCGGGAAGCGGGAAGACGACTCTGTTAAATCTGATCGGCGGGCTGGATTATGCGGACGGCGGAGAGGTGATTGTGGACGGTCATTCGATTCTGAAGATGAAGGAGGAAGAACTGACCATTTTCCGACGGCGAAACATCGGATTTATTTTTCAGAATTATAATCTTGTTTCGGTACAGAATGTTTATAAAAACATCGTTCTGCCGATCAGGCTGGACGGGAATAAACCGGATAAAAAATACATCGATCATATCTGCGATGTGCTCGGCATCGAAGGGAAGATGGACAGATACCCGAATCAGCTTTCCGGCGGGCAGCAGCAGAGGGTGGCGATTGCCAGAGCGCTTGCGGCGAAGCCTGCGGTACTGCTTGCAGACGAACCGACCGGGAATCTGGATTCCAATACGAGTGCGGAAGTCATCGGTCTGTTAAAAATGACGGGAAAAGAATTTCATCAGACGATCGTCATGATTACGCATAACGAAGCGATTGCCCAGCTTGCGGACCGGGTGATTCATCTGGAAGACGGTAAGATTGTCGCAGACAAAGCCGGAGAAGGGAGGCAGGCGGAATGAATATCATGTTTCGAAATTCCAACAGGGGACTGGAAAAAGAACTGGCGCTGGATGACTACAGATCCCATCCGGTCAGAAACAGGATGGCCATACTCGCGGTAGCGCTGACTTCTATTTTGATCTGCGTGGTTTTCACGGTCGGATTCGGATTTGTCGGGGCCCTGAGCCTGTCTTTCGGTGCGTCGCCGGGGCCCGGAGCGGATAGCTGCTGCATCTATGGGGATGAGGAAATTCTGCAGCGGGCGAAGGAACTGCCCCAGGTGGAGTGGGCGGCCTATGTAAGAAGATGCAGTACGACGTACCTTCATAACAAAGAATTTTCCGGATTGGATGTACGTCTGCTCGCTGCCGACGACGTACATTATCAAAAAAATATGATAGAGCTGACTGCCGGGGAATATCCGCAGAAGGCGGACGAAATTCTTGTGTCGGATACGATGTCAAAACGTCTTGGACTGGAAGAGAAAATCGGGGCGGTATATACGCTGGTGGTCGTCATACAGGGAGACGGCGAAGAAATCGAACAGGAAATTCCCATGACGGTGTGCGGTTATTACAGGAATCCGCTGGGGAATGTCAGCAGCATCTATGAAGAAATCTACACGGGGGAAGCATTTATTCCGACTTATAATCCGCTGCTGTTAAAAGGCTATGATACGATCTATGTCAAGCTGAACAATCTGAATTTCTGGAGGCTTGGGCATGACAGAGAGGAAAAACTGGAGGAAGTCAATGCGCTTGCCGGCGGGAACGGAAACGGATACAAAATGAGCAATATGAGCGGCGGCATTGTGGCGCTGATCTTCCTGATCGTTTTCATGATTATGTTCTGCGGATATATTTTCATCTATAATGTATTTGATATTTCCATCGTCAATGATATCCGGTTTTATGGAGAACTGAAGACGATCGGCATGACGGCCGGACAGCTGAAGAGGATGCTTTTTTATCAGATGAACCGGATTTCTCTGTGGGGAATCGGAATCGGAAGTCTGACCGGGTATGGCGTCGGCTGGTTTGCTTCCCGGAAAATCGTTGCGGGATTTGCCGAAGGAATTGCGATGTATTACCGGCCGGCGGGGCCGCTTGAAACTTTTGCCCTGAGCGCGGCTTTCGCGTGGCTTACCGTCTATATCAGCACGAAGCGGCCTTTTCGGAAAGCATGTGCCATCTCTCCCGTGGAGGCGGCAAGATATCGCGGAAAACAGAAAAAAGGTTTCTTCTCCGTACTTTCCTTCGGCATCAGCGGAATATTGTTTTTGTTAGTTTATACCATATCGGCGGGCTATCAGGTGGATGTGATGATGGACCGGTATAATGAAACGGATTTCCGCATCAGACATAAGGGAGGTATGTGGGAACAGGAAGAAGCTTATCAGCCGATCAGCCGGAATCTGATTGCGGCGCTGGAATCGCTTGATTTTACGGAGAATTTCGGACTTGTATATCAGGCGAGAACGAAACCGGATTTCTATTTGTGGAACGGTGCATACCGATATGAAAGTTCCAAAGGGGAAATCGGCAGGGAGGGAGAACTTGCGGAAGATATGCGTGCTTTTGATGCGCATTTTAAGGAGATGGCCGGCGATACGGATTGGTTTCCGGAAAATGAAAGAGGGAATTATAAAGTCCGGGTACTCGGTATATCTCCCGAATATCTGGCCAGGGATGAAAAGTATATGGGTGTGCTGGAGGGCTCTCTGGATGCGGAGAAATTTGCCGAAGGCGGCTATATGATATATAAACGTCTTATGCTGACGGGAAAAGAACAGACGCTTATGCTGACGGAAGGCATGGAAAACCGGGTACATGCCGGAGATCGGGTCACCGTACAGTTTTACGATGATGCGGCACAGTGTTATGTGGAGAGAACTTATACGGTGATGGCAATCGTGGTTAATGATAATATGTTCGCAACGCCGAATACAACAAACGGCAATATTATTATCAGCGATGAAGAATTCTGCAGCATTTATTCCGACCATGAAAATCTCGTAAACAGTATTTGTTTCGATTCCGCGCAAAAATTTGACAGTAAAAGTCTGGAAAACGGAAAAGAGCAGTATGAGACGGTAGAGAAAATTTTGGAGAATGACGGTAATCTGCAGCTTATGCTGGAGGCAAAATATCAGTCCGGCGCGGAATTTATCGAGAATAAGAAGATGATTACGGTATTCGGTATGTTTCTGGCGGCGATTGTTGGCTTGATCGGCATTGCCAATCTGGTCAATACGGTAACGACGGATGTGATGGCAAGAAAGCTGGAATATGCCGCAATGCAGTCCATCGGCATGACGGGAAAGCAGATGGAAAAAGATATTTTTGTAAAATATGCCCGTTATATTATGACATCGGTGGGGACTGCCGCGGTATTTGGTTCGGCTGTCACGTATCGGGCCGCGGCCAATCCGACCTTTACGGGATTTTCCCTTCCGGCGTTCGTACAGGCGTTTATACTTTTTTTTGTTTTTTCCGTACTGCTCTGTGCGGCGATGGCGCGGGTTCTGACGAAAGTCATGAACAGGAAGTCGGTGGTGGAAAGGCTGCGGGAAGCGGCATGAGAAAAAGGTATCCCGGTATGTGGTAAGATGCGGTACGGGCAGTATGATGGAGGAAGCGCATGAAACAACATGTTCTGATTATAGAAGACGACCGGACGTTAAACGCCGGCATCTCTTTTGCACTGGAAAAAGAAGGCTATGCAGTTCACAGCGCGCACAGCCTTCAGGAGGCGGAAAAATGTCTTGAAAGGAAGATGAGCCTGATTCTTCTGGATGTGAATCTGCCGGACGGGGACGGCCGGGATTTTCTGCGGAATATTCTGGCCGGTCAGCCTGTTCCGGTAATCTGCCTGACGGCGCTCGATACGGAGGAAGATATGTTACAGGGTTTTCGTGCGGGGTGCGATGATTATGTGACGAAGCCTTTTTCCATGCCGGTGCTTGTGATGAAGATCAAAGCGCTGTTAAAGCGCAGCGAAGGTACTTCGAGACAGATTTACAGCGCGGGGAACCTGGTTTATGATTTTGAAAACAAAACGCTGAAAAAGCATGGCGGTCCGATAGAACTTACCGCGCTGGAAGTACGGCTGTTGGAGTATTTTATTCATAACAAAGGCATTGTTTTGACGAAAGAAAATCTGCTCGATAAAATATGGGATGCCAGAGAGCGGTATGTGGAGGAAAAAACGCTGAAAGTGAGCGTACTCAGACTGCGCAGGAAAATCGAAGACAACCCGGAAGAGCCGGAGCATATCAGAACGGTGTTCGGCATCGGATATAAATGGGAGGAAGTCTGATACGATGAAAAACGGAATACTGCGGAAATGCCGGAAAATAGAGAATGTTGACAGGATATGGGCGGGCGGTATGGGCGCGATGCTGATACTGCTGTTCCTGTTTTTGACAGCGGCCGTTTCCCGGCGGGATGATGTGGTTTTATGGGCGGTTATGTATGGCGTGTTAAATCTGCTTGTATTTACCGCGGTATATTTCAGACTGTCGCAGCAGGTGAGAAGCGCGCTGTATGCGCTTGGCGATATGATGGAAGAGCTGATAAGCGGCAGCAGGCCGGAAGAAAGGAAAGCGGATACGGCGGCCGGAACGAAATTTCCCGTTGCGGAAGATACCATTTTATCCAAACTGCAGGGACAGATTCTGAAATTATATCATATTCTGCGCGCTCACGAGGAACAGGAAAAGAAGATCAGAAAACAGCTCGACGAAAATATCGGCAATCTGGTACATCAGATCAGTACGCCGATTACCAATATCAGATTATATGTCAATTTTTTAAAAAGAGACGATTTGACCGTACAGGAAAGGGAACGATTCCTGCATTGTACGGAAGAACAGGCGGATAAAGTGTTCTGGCTGGGAGAGAGCTTTTCCAGAGTTTCCCGGCTGGAAACGGGAATCATTCATCCCAGACCGGTAAAACAGAAAATCGAATCCGTCATTTTAAATGCGATTGGCCAGGTCATTACGAAAGCGGAAAACAAAGGGATGGAAATTGCCCTGTCCGGCGGGACGCAGAGCGAGGCGCTCATCGATTCCAAATGGACGGCGGAAGCCCTTTTTAATGTTCTGGACAACGCCATAAAATACGGAAAACCCGGAACCCGGATCGAAATCAACGTAACGGAACTGACCAGTTATGTCAGCCTCGCTTTTCGTAATATCAGCGAATCGCCAATTTCTCCGGCCGAGTATCCGCTTCTTTTCAAACGGTTTTACCGTGGAAAATCCAATGCGGATATGGAAGGGGTCGGCCTCGGCTTATATATCGCAAGAAAAATTCTCGAAAGCGAAAAATCATACATTCAGGCCGGAAAAACCCCTGACGGTAAAACGGAGTTTGGCGTTTATCTCTATAAAGGATAATCCCGGTGGACAGGGTTTGCCGGGAACGGGGGAAACTTCGGCCGATCATAATTTTTTCGATATCTGTACAAATGCTTCGGATTGTAAATTGTTTTTTCAAATGCCCTGCTTTAAAATGGTGCTCACAATGACGAATGGAAAGCGCTGGGTTTCTCAGGCAGTAAATTCGATGGGTAAAAGGAGGCGTTCATTGTGAGCGGACAACAGCAGACAGAAGAACAGGATTCCAATATCATGATAAAAATATCCGGTTTTATCGTTGACAAGAGGAACCTGTTCTTTTTAATTTACATCATTTTAATCATTTTTTCGGCCTTTTCAAGAAACTGGGTCCAGGTGGAAAATGAGCTGTCGGCTTATCTGCCCGATACGGCGGAGACGTGTGTCGGACTGGATTTGATGGAGGAGCAGTTTATTACATATGGAACCGCCAAAGTGATGGTAACGAATATCGAATACGATGCGGCGCAGGAGCTGGCGGATGAGATCGGAGAAATGGACACGGTCGGAATGATTGCTTTTGATAACACGACGGAGCATTATAACAATTTTTCCGCGTTGTACGATGTTACTTTTGCATATGAGGAAACGGACGATAAGTGTCTGGAAGCGCTGGAAGAGCTGAAAGAATATCTGGCCGGATATGATTTTTATGTTTCGACTGCGCTGGGAGACCAGTCATCAGAGACGATAGCCTCGGAGATGAGCGTTATCGTCGTCTGGGTTGCGGTTATCGTCGTAGTGGTGCTTTTGCTCACGTCACAGACGTGGGCGGAGGTTCCTGTTCTGTTACTGACATTTGTGTCGGCAGCAATCCTGAGCATGGGAACCAATTTTGTATTCGGAACGATTTCCTTTGTATCCAACTCGGTAACGGTCGTTTTGCAGCTTGCGCTTTCCATCGATTATGCGATTATTCTGTGCAACCGGTATAAGGAAGAACATGCCGTGCTGCCGATACGGGATGCAGCGGTCGTTTCCCTGAGCAAAGCCATACCGGAGATTTCATCGTCCAGCCTGACAACCATCGGCGGCCTGATTGCGATGATGTTCATGCAGTTCGGAATCGGAAGCGATATGGCGGTCTGCCTGATCAAGGCGATTTTTTTAAGCCTGATGTCGGTCTTTCTGTTGATGCCGGGGCTCCTTGTTTTATTTGGAAATCTGATGGATAAGACCGTTCATAAGAATTTTGTGCCGAAAATCCCGTTTGTCGGAAAATTCGCACACCGGACGAGGTTTATCGTGCCGCCGTTGTTTGTGGCGGTGCTGGCTGTATTTTTTATTCTGCAGAAACAATGTCCGTATGTTTACGGTTACAGTACGCTGGAAACGCCGTTGTTAAATCAGTATCAGATCGCGGACAATATGATCGAAGAAAGTTTTGGGAAAAGTAATTTCGCGGCGCTGATCGTGCCGGCGGGAAGTTATGAAAAAGAAAGCAGACTGCTTCACGATCTGGACGCGCGGGAGGAAGTGGATTATTCCGTGGGCCTGTCGAATACGGAGGCGATGGACGGTTATATGCTGACGGATAAACTCTCTGCAAGGCAGTTTTCCGAGCTTTTGGAGCTGGATTATGAGGTGGCGGAACTGCTTTATACGGCCTATGCGGTCAACGATGAAAATTATGCGAAGCTGGTGAGCGGTATATCCACATACAGCGTGCCGCTGATCGACATGATCATGTTCCTGTATGAAGAGGTGGAAGAGGGATATGTGACGCTGGAAGATGATCTGATGGATACGCTGGAAAGCGCTTATCATCAGATGAATATCGCGAAGGAACAGTTACAGGGCGAAGAATACAGCCGAATGCTTATTTACCTGAACCTGCCGGAGGAAGGGGAGGAAACATTTGCGTTTCTGGACGAGATGCACGAAATGGCCCGGAAATATTATGAAGAAGGGACGATTCTCATCGTCGGGGAATCCACCAGCCAGTATGATCTGTGCAAGACTTTTTCCAGAGACAATACGGTAGTAAATGTGGTATCTGTTCTGGCTGTGCTCGCGGTTCTTCTTTTTACGTTTAAATCCGCCGGAATGCCGGTACTTCTGATTATTGTCATTCAGGGAAGCATCTGGATTAATTTTTCTTTCCCGGCATTGATGAAATCTAATTTATTTTTTATGAGCTATCTGATTGTCAGTTCGATTCAGATGGGTGCGAACATCGATTATGCGATCGTTATTTCCGGCCGGTTCATGGAACTGAAGGAAAAAATGAGCAAAAAAGAGGCGATCATTGAGACGATGAATTTTGCGTTCCCGACGATCATCACATCCGGTTCCATGCTGGCGATTGCCGGCGTTCTGATCGGTCAGATGACTTCCGAAGCGGCGATTGCAGGCATTGGCCAGTGTCTTGGACGGGGAACGTTTATTTCGATTTTTATCGTTATGTTTATTCTGCCCCAGATTCTTCTGCTCGGGGAAAAGATTATCGATAAGACGTCCTTCACCGTTTCCATGCCGGTCATGACGCAGAAAGCGGCGGGCGTTGTCAGTGTCAACGGAAAAATACGGGGGCAGGTCAACGGCATCGTCATAGGTGAAATTCATGGCATCGTGCGCGGAGAAATCAATGCCATCGTGGAAATGGGCGATATGATACCGGTGAGCGGGATAATCGATATGCTGCCGGCGATAGAGGGCGGAAGCAGCGGCGGGAATGAGGAAAACGAAGCAAAGCAGCCGGGAAGGGAACCGGAAGAACTGCGGGAAAATGGAAATGAAGAAGCGGAGGGGCCGGAAGACGAAGGGAAAGATCCGGAACGAAAGATGGATGGCAGAACGATGAAAGGGGGCAGACAGAAATGAAAAAGAAAATGACATACAAAATGATCAGCATCGTATTGCTGCCTACTATCATTATGACACACATGTCGGGAAATGTGGTTTTTGCGGAAGAGGCGCAGAAAGAAGCCGTCCTGGAACAGGAGGAAACGCCGGTGATCTCTGCGGAAGGCAAAGAGGTCATTGTCGTGAAAACGGCCGAGGAACTGCAGGCGGTTGCGACTAAATGTGACACGGATCTTTGGTCCGCGGATAAACTGATCGAACTGCAGGCGGACATTTCCCTTGCGGGGGTTGATTTTGAACCGATTCCGGTCTTTGCAGGGACATTAAACGGAAACGGACATGCGATTACCGGCTTCCATTATGCCGGTTCCGGTTATGCGGACGGTTTTATCCGCTATATAACGCCGACCGGTATCGTACAGAATCTGACGATATCGGGATGGGTCGAGGCCGAAAACGAAGAAAAGTGCACGGGCGGCTTCTGCGGCGTCAACGGCGGCTGGATTCTGGAATGCACTTTTTCGGGAAGGGTGGAAGGCAGATCGGAGACCGGCGGAATTGCCGGAGAAAACGAGAGTACGGGAACGATCAGCAGCTGCACGGTGATCGGTTCCGTGACCGGATACGACAGGGCCGGCGGCATTGCGGGCGGTAATTACGGCACGATCCGGAACTGCACGAACAAGGCCGGAATCAACAGCGACAGTTCCTGGCTGGAAGAAGAGGATGAGGCCGGTCTGGAGTGGCTGCTCGAGGATTTGGCGGAACGGAAGCTGATAAGCGGAACGGACATCGGGGGTATTGCGGGGTATTCCAAAGGGCTTCTGATTAATTGCAATAACGAAGGTGTTGTCGGTTATGAACATAATGGATATAATATCGGCGGCATTGTGGGAAGACAGTCGGGCCAGGTGATCTTTTGCAGTAATAACGGCTCCGTGTACGGGCGTAAAGATGTGGGCGGCATCGTTGGGCAGATGGAACCGTATATCAGCGTGGAAGAAGCGGAGTCGCTTTCGGAAGCGGTACAGCGTCTTCATGATCTGGTAGAAATTTTTCTGAATGACGCCGGAAAAACGCAGGATGCGGTAAGCGAGGATTTCGATATGCTGCGCAGCCATTCGGACGAGGCGTTGAAAAATGCGGATGCGATCGCGGGACAGACGACGGATTTTATCGATGAAAATGTTTCTGCGGTCAACGAAGCGGCTGACAGGATGCGATACTGTATGGAACAGGTTCCCTTTATCGCGGATGATGTTTCTTCCGCAATCGACAGTATGAACAAAACAACGGATGCGCTCGGCAGACTGACCGATGCGCTTGATCTGAACGGAAAAGCCGGAGACACGGTATACGACGAGACAGCGCATGCCCGCCTGTCGCTCGTATCCGGTGTGGGAGGAGAGATTTATGCGGACAGCGCTCTGCCCTCGGAGGGAGATGTGGTGACGATTACGGTATCGCCTTCGGAAGGCTATAAGCTGAGTTATATCAGCGCATCCGACGCATCGAAAGCGGCCATCGACCTGACGATGCTTTGTGATACGGAATATTCGTTCGTCATGCCCTCCGGCAATGCGGTTGTAAAGGCGGAATTTGCATATGACGGTAGTGTCATATCTAATGCGGGAGACGGACGCGTGACGATTATGGTGTTGCCGGACGGGCCGCAAAACAGTGATGGGAGCCAGACAGGAGATACCGCGGATGATGCGGGGCCATCGGAAAACACACCGGACAGCGAAACGGGAAATCCGGGAGCAGCGGAAAATGAGCCGGCCAGCGGAGCGGAGAATGAGGGGCCGTCGGAGAATGTACCGGACAGCGAAACGAGAAATCCAGGAGCGACAGAAGATAAGCCGGCCAGCGGAGCAGAGAACGAGGAGCCATCGGAGAATGTACCGGACAGCGAAACGGGAAATTCGGGAGCGACAGAAGATAAGCCGGACAGCGGAGCAGAAAGCGCGGATGATGCGGAAAATGAAGGTGCGTTCCCCGGCGGAGGAACGGCGGATTCCGAAGCCGGAAATGATGTGACGAATCCGGATAAAGAGACGGATTTGTCCGACAGCGGCGGCGACAACACGCACCGGTTCCGCAAGCTGGTCAATGCGTCGGGCGTTCCGGCCGGCGGCTCCGGGACGGAACATAACATTATTCTCCGGAAAAACGGAGCGGACGAAAGCTCTTCAGCCGCTTATGCGGGAGATATTATTGTTGTCAATGTACAGCCTGACGACGGCTGTCAGGCTTCCGTACATATTATGACGGACGATGTGGAGGTTTTCCCCACGGAAAAGATGAACGGACGTGCCTTTGAGTTCACTATGCCGGATGGGGAAGTAACTGTCGATGTCAGTTTTGTCAAAGCGGGCATTATTTTGGAATCCAACGCGGGCGGCAGCGCAGAATACAGCGTGGCGGGCAATAAACTGACTCTGCAAGTGAAGCCGAATGCCGGATATATGGAAAAAGAACATCCGACGGCGGTCGATCAGGCGGGAAACACATTGATGGTTTCGGGTAAAAGCGCAGAGGCACACGTTTATGAAATCGATTTAAACAATGCCGCTCTGCCGGTCAGCGTGAAAATATCTTTTGCACCGGGGACGGATGCGGGAGCGGTAAGCGCTTCCAGGGATAATCTGAGCGAAAATGTCAGTCTGTTAAAAACACAAATGCAGGATGTTTCCGATACGATGTCCAAGATCAACCGGCTTGTCAACGGCCGGACATGGGAGGAAATTCAGGACGGAGGGGACGGCGAAGCGCTGATCGGATATATTCTCGATCTGGCGCAGAACTTATCCGATGCGGGGACTACGCTTTCCTGTATTTTAAGTGATCTGGCCTCCATATCCAATGTTATGACGCCTTATATGGAGGAGGCGTTGAAACAGGCGGATGTGGAACTGGAATTTGTTCTTGCCGATCTGGAAGATGTTTTTGACAGTCTGGACTCTGCTTTTGCCAGAGCACGTTCTGCGGTGGTTTATGTGACAGGGAAGTTCGATATCCGGTTTACAGAACTCGGCGATGAAATGGACGTGTCTGTTGACGGTCTGTTCGATCAACTGAGCGCGATTACCCGGTATGCGGGGCAGATCAATGACGATCTGAACGTCCGTTCCGATATTCTCGAAGCGGATATGCACGCCGTCAACGATCAAATAAACTATATTTTCCAGCTGTTTGTGGAACGGATTGACGATGTGGAAGAACTTTATTTCGACGGAGACGGCTATGAAGACATTTCGGAAGAGGACATCGAAAGCAGTACGGCGGGGAAAGTGGAACGCTGCGTCAATAACGGCGTCGTGAGAGGAGATATTAACATAGGCGGAATAGCGGGGTCTATGGCGATTGATGAAGAAGATCCGGAAGGCAATGCGGCCGGAAGCGTAAATCGTTCGTTCGGAAGCCGTTATCTGACAAGGTGCATTCTGACCGGATGCGAGAACAACGGACGGATTACGGCCAAAAAAGACGGCGCGGGAGGCATCGCCGGTTATATGAATCTCGGCATTGTGACGGACTGCGAAGCGTACGGAAGCGTGGAAAGTACGGAAGGAGAATATGTAGGCGGTATCAGCGGCGAATCTCTTGCGCTGATCAGAAACTGCTGGTCGCTGACTTCTTTAAAAGGAGCCCGTTATGTAGGCGGAATTGCCGGTTCCGGCACGAAGATCAGAAATTGTTGTGCGATGGTATTGATCGATGAGACGGCAGTACGGAAGGGAGCAATCGCGGGCTGGCTGAATACGGAGGAAAACGGGCGGCTTGAATTTGACGAAGACGTCAACGGGAATTATTTTACAGGCGCTCTGAGCGGCATCGATGGCGTGAGTTATGCAGGAATCGCCGAGCCTGTTACATATGCGGAACTGCTTACGGCAGAAGGCATTCCTCCGCAATACCGTCATTTACAGCTTACTTTTGTAGCCGGCGGAAAAGTGGTGGATAAGATCGAGGTAAAATACGGGAGTGAACTTTCGGCAATCGAATTTCCCGCGGTGCCTCCTGTTCCCGGAAGTTATGGAAAATGGCCGGACGTTACGGACATGACGATGGAAGGCAGTCTCACGCTGGAAGCGGAATATTGTGACACCATCACGATTCTGACCAGTGTGGAAAAAGGGGTTTCAGCTGCCGAAAATGCAGGAGAAGGACAGGAGAAACCTTATGCGTATATCGAAGGCCTTTATACGGATGATGCCCGTTTGTCTGCCTCTGTCATGGAATATACGGAACAGCAGACCAAAGAGGAGCTGAACCGGAAAGCGGTGTCCGTTATTTATGAGATACGCGTGGAAGAGGGCGGGCTGTCCGACGATGTCATATCCAATGTGCGCCTTTTGAATCCATATGAAAAAACGGACGCGGTTTTCGGTCTCGTTGACGGAACGTGGAAAGAAATTTCCGTCAAAGAATACGGACGGTATATCCAGGTGCAGATGGCAGGTGCATCCGCGGCATATTGCATTGTATCCGGAGAAAAAAACAATATATGGATTTTATATGCCGCAGGCGGGGCCGTCTCTCTGCTTTTGGCAGGAATTTTAACCGGAAAAAGGGGGAGAAGAACAAAGAAAACGAAAAAAGACGCGGAACGATAAGAAGGAATCATGTAAAGCGAAAAAGGCCGGGAGCAGGAAAACCACCGGCCTTTGTATGTGATATCGATGACAGGCCGTCTTCCCGATGACGGCCGCTTGAAACAGGAATGGCATCGTTACGGAAGCTGTTCCGTTATATCGATTCCGTGCGTTTCAAGCAGCGCCCTTAATCTGGCATTTTCCGAATTGGCGGCGGAAAGCTGGGATTCCTTTTTCTGCATATTTAAAATAAAAAGCGCGGTTTCTTCCTGCAGTTTTTTCTGAAATTCCATTGTCATTTCGTCAGTGACTCTCGCGGTTACTTCGTCAGTTATTTCCCGGGTTACTTTAGCAGTTATTTGTTCTGTTAGCTGGTCTTCCAGTTCGCTGTAGGAAGGAACAAGTTCTGTCAGCATATTCATTACCTCCTTCTGCAATTCAGTGTGATGTATCAGGATTTGATTGGCGGCATCCCGCAGATAATTAATGTAGTCTTTGTATTGCCGCTGTGTGATATGGTTATCGGAAAGTTCGTCTTTTAATATAATTATAATCTCATTTACGAACATAGTCAACTCTTTTTTCGTAACGGGATTTTTGACGGCATTGAGGCGCGGACGGAAGCGCAGCAGCGTAAACGGAAGAAAAAGAGTCAGGTGGTTTTCGCGGATCTGCCTGAGAGAATAGTCCTGTATTTTGATAACGGAAACGGAATAAACAGCTTTGGCGCTTTCGGACAGAATGACCTGGCAGGTGTTTTGACCGGAAACGGTTCGGTTATGATCAAGATAAAGAACGATGGAAGCCGGAAAATGCAGCATCTGTTTTGGATTTTCCGTGTCGGCGCCGGGAAGGGAATCGTTTTTGTAGTCTTCTGAAACGCCGTATAAAAGAGCGATATGCGTATCGTACTCAAACATGCGGAAAGTAAGATGGGTTTCTTTTTCCATCTGCCCTTCCAGATGGTAGAGATCGGTTCCGGCAACGCGCATAACGATATCGGCAAATATGGAGGAAAGATTTTGGGGATTGGATTTGCCGGGCGTCGAGTATTCTGCGGAAAGCAGCTCAATGGAAGTACCTCTTGGATAATCTCTGCCGAAGACATGTTTCAAAAGCGGAAAAAACTGATCCGGCATATGATGAAGTATGGATTTGAGAATACCATCCCATAACTTTCGTGCGAGCCGGGACGGAGAAGGATTGGAAGTGTTCATAAGACAGGCCCTTTCATGGTGCGTGTGGAAGAATAAAATCCCAGAAATAACTGCATTAGACGGAGAGAACTCCAAAGAAATTGATAATGTGAGTCTGAGTATAACACTAAAAAAGAAAAAATGCAATAAAAAACCGCCGCCGTTTTGAATTACTTTATGCCGCTTTATGCCGGGAGGCGGTTATCTCGTAATGATTTTGAAAACGCAACAGCAAAAAACCTTTCAGGGGAGAATGCTTAGAAAAATGCAACAGCAAAAACCATTTCAGGGGAGAATGCGCAGCATTCTCGTAACCGCCGCCGCCGGGCGTCGGTTTTGTCAGAATGCTTAGAAAAATGCAACAGCAAAAACCATTTCAAGGGAGAATGCGCAGCATTCTCGTAACCGCCGCCGTTATGAATGTTTGTTCTGTGCCAGGAGGCGGTTTTCCAGAATGCTTAGAAAAATGCAACAGCAAAAACCATTTCAAGGGAGAATGCACAGCATTCTCGTAACCGCCGCCGCCGGGCGGCGGTTTTTTTATGCTACATACAAGTACATAAAGATAAAGTGGCAGATACTTCCTCCCATTACGAACAGATGAAAAATTTCGTGGGAGCCGAAATAGCGGTGTCTGTTATTAAAAAGGGGCAGTTTCAGAGCGTAAATTACGCCGCCGATCGTGTAAATAATGCCGCCGGCCAGCAGCCAGAGAAAAGCGCTGTGCGGCAGAGTATTCCATAACTGTCCGAAAACACCGAGGCAGACCCAGCCCATGGCGATATAAATAATTGAAGAAAACCATTTCGGGCAGGTAATCCATAAAACTTTGATAAGCATTCCGACGATAGCAATCGACCAGACGACGATGAGCAGCGTGTATCCGAGTTTTCCGTCAAGAACGATCAGACAGACCGGCGTATAGGAACCGGCGATCAGCACGAAGATCATCATATGGTCAATTTTACGAAAAACCCGTAACAGCCGGTCTTTGACCATGACGCTGTGATAAAGCGTGCTTGCGCCATACAGAGCGATCATGCTGAGCATGAAAACCGTCATTGCGAAAAACGCGGTAAAGCCGTCCGAAACCGCCGCTTTGATTAAAAGTGGCGTTGAGGCAAAGACGGCCAGCATCATACCGATAAAATGTGTTATTGCGCTTCCTGGTTCACGAATTGTTATTTGCATAATATCTCCTCCTTTTCCATGCTCCCGGATAAGCCGACAGAGCCTGAAGCCTGTCGTATCATACGGGCGAAAAATATGGAAAACCTCGATATGTAGTTTTCAAAACTACATATAACATACTTAAACTCTACACCATATAATATGCAAAGTCAATATAAAAATGCACATCCGGGAAAACTTTCGGAAAATTTAAAAAATCCGGTTTCCTTGAATTACCTGGAATTTCACGTTATAATGGGCGTTAAAGAAAAGTCTGTATTACAGGAAAGGAAAATAGAAAGGGATGAGTCAGCATAAAATTCTGATTGTCGAAGACGATGCGGAAATCAGCGAAATGTTAAAGAATTATTTGGTAACGGAAAATTTTGATGTTACCTGTGCTTTTGACGGGGAGGAGGCTTGCAGAGCGTTTGACACTATGTCGTTTAATCTTGTGCTTCTGGATTTGATGATACCGAAAATAAACGGCATGGATGTGATGCAGCACATCAGGAAGAGCAGTTTTGTCCCGGTTATTATTTTATCGGCCAAAGATACGGAAACGGATAAAACGCTTGGACTGGCGCTTGGAGCGGACGACTATATTACGAAGCCATTTTCCGTCGTGGAAGTTCTGGCACGGATTAAAGCCAATATCCGCAGGACGACCCAGTATGATACGGTTTTAACAGCCTCTGCATCCGGCGGCCGGACGGTCGGGGAATCCGCAGCCGACGAGGTTCTCACGGTCGGGGAACTGACGATGAACCTGTCGGATTATACGTTGATGAAAAACGGGAAGGCCATAGAACTGACAGCGAAAGAATTTGCGATTCTGAGACTGCTCATGCAGAACCCGAAAAAGGTTTACACAAAAGAACAGCTGTATTCACTCGTCTGGGATGATGCCTATTTCGGAGATGAAAACGCCGTCAATGTGCATATCAGCAGACTGCGGAATAAAATCGAAGAAGACTCCCGCAATCCCAGGTATGTGCTGACGGTCTGGGGCATCGGATACAAATTGGGGAATTTTCCACAGTGATCAGGCGGCACCGAGGCACAGATCCGCGATGGAAAATCAGTACATCGGCATGATTTTTCGCGCTAAACAGATTCATAACGAAGGGAAAGAACGATGAACGACGAAACAATTCGATTCTTTTTGCTTTTCATTATATTGGTTTTACTCGCAGTCATTTTGTACCAGTTCATTGCGTTCCGCATCGGCATGCGGGCCAGGCTGCGGGAGATCGGCAGGAAGCTGAAAGAAATTAACGATACGGGAAGCGATGAAAAGCTTTTTCTTTTTACGGACAATGCGGAGCTGAAAGAACTGGCGGCGCAGATCAACCGGCTTCTGGAAAATCATCTGAAAACAAAGGCGGATTACCGTCATTCTGAAATGGCGTCCAAACGGATGCTTTCCAATATTTCCCATGATATTAAAACGCCAATGACCGTCATTTTAGGATATCTGGAAATATTGCGGATGAAGGGCGGAAGTTCGGATGAAATGCTTGCCAAAACGGAGCAGAAAGCGAAGGACGTCATGGAGCTGGTCAATCAGTTTTTTACGCTTTCCAAACTGGAGTCGGGGGATATGATGATCGAACTTTCCCCGATAAACATTTGTGAGGTCTGCCGCGAAAGCGTTCTTGATTTTTATGAAATGCTTACAAAAGAAGAATTTCATGTTGATATTTCTTTACCGGAAAAGTCCGTTTATGTACAGGGAAATAAAGAGACCGTTCAGCGCATCATATCCAATCTGATCTCCAATGTGATTCGTTACGGAGCCGACGGAAAATATTTTGCGCTGTCTCTTCGTGTGGATGAAAAACAAGTCCTGATCGATGTGACGGATAAAGGAAAAGGGATTGACAAAGCCTTTGCGGACAGCGTATTCGAGCGCCTTTTTACGATGGAAGATTCCCGCAGCCGCAGGATTCAGGGGAATGGCCTGGGGCTTTCCATTGCGAGGAACCTTACCGTGCAGCTCGGGGGGAACCTCACTCTGAACAGCATTCCATATGAAAGAACGACTTTTACGATCAGCCTGCCCTGCCTCCGGAACGAAAATATCCTGTAAAAAACAAAAATATCTTGTAAGAAACGAAAAGTTCAGACGAAAGAAATTCGTAAGATTTGCGCAACAGTTTTGAAAATCCGGCAGGCTACAATGGTATTTGAAAGGAGGCAGACAATATGCCATATATCATACAGACAAATCATCTTACCAAAACCATTGCAGGAAAAAACATCGTATCGGATGTCGATCTTCATGTGGAAAAAGGAGAAATTTACGGTTTTCTCGGACCGAACGGCGCCGGAAAGACGAGCGTTATGAAAATGCTGACGAATCTCTGGAAACCGACGGCGGGCAGCATTGAACTTTTTGGAGAAACGCTTACGCCGAAATCTTATGAAGTTTTGAAACGGATGGGCAGCATCCTGGAAATACCCGTTTTCTATGAACATCTGTCGGGGCGCGAGAACCTGCGCCTTCATTGCGAATACATGGGATATTACCGGCATGGCAGTATTGAAGAAGCGATGGAAATGCTCGGAATTACAGATGCCGCCGACAAACCGGTACGGAACTATTCTCTCGGCATGAAGGAACGTCTCGGTATTGCCCGGGCGATTCTCACAAAACCGGAACTTCTGATTCTCGATGAGCCGACAAACGGCCTCGACCCGGCGGGAATGAAGCAGATACGCAGTCTGTTAAAAACACTCTGCACGGAATATGGAATTACGATCATGGTATCCAGCCACATTTTATCGGAAATTGAAAGCATCGCCGATACGATCGGCGTGATTGCGAATGGCCGGATGAGACAGGAAATCGGCATGAAAGAAATTGAACAGCTCAGCCTTTCCTATCTGGAGCTGACCGTTACGGATGTCAGAAAAGCGGCTTATGTGCTGAGCGATCGGATGAATCTATCCAATTTTAAAATTCTGGAAAACGGGGAAATCCGTATTTATGATATGGGAGCTTCCACACAGGAACTGTCAAAGTCTTTGATTTTAAATGACGTTGAAGTGATTTCAATCGGTAAAAAAGCAGGGAATCTGGAAGAATATTTTCTGAAAATGACTGCGGAGCAGCAGAAGAATTAACTTATTTAAAGAAGGTCTGTGCCTGCGCCCCAATTTGCAGGCCGGACGGGAATGGAGGATTTTGATGTTAAAACTGATCAGATTAGAATGGAAAAAAAATAACGTTAGAAAAAGCGTTCTGGCGGCGGTCATTATGACGGTAATCTTATGTTTTTTAATCGTCTGTACATCCGGGGAACTGATTTCCACCGCGACAGTGAAAATGTATGACAGCAGCACCGGAAGCGGCGTCGGAACCAATACGGTGTCTGTTGGAGAAACGGAACTGAACGGGGAAAATATATTCGAAGCGACGGTGCAGATATTTACCCACATGTCCTATATTATTTTTACGGGCGTTATGATTGCCGGATACATTGTCGGAGCCTATGAAAAAAAGACGATGAACCTGATGTTTTCCTATCCGATTAACCGGAAAAAAATAATTTTGTCCAAAATACTGGCAGTCTGGATTTTTAACGCGGCTGCGCTGATTGTCAGTAAAATAGTAATTTATGTGATTTTGTATAAAGCAAATCCTGTTGTGAAAATACCGGCGGAACAAATTCCGGCCGTTTCCACCGCATTCTGGCTGAAACTTTTTCTGAGTTCCGCGGCGATGGTCAGCATTGCGTTTATTGCTTTGCCCGTCGGGCTGATGTTCCGTTCATCGAAAGCGGCGATTGTAGCCGCGGTAATCATTGTATGTTTTTCACAGGGAAATATCGGGGCTTATACACTGGCCGACAGCGTGCCTTTTTATATGATTCTGTTTGCGCTTGCGGCGGTATCGGTGATTTTATCGGTCTGTCCTGTGGAGAGAAAAGATGTGGTGTAGGAGGATTTTTCAATCCTCCTCTATCACATGAATTTCCAGATAATCGAAATCAATGCTTTCGATAAAATTATCCTGTGTGAAACGGGTTTTGTCGTGCTTTTTAAAATCCTGGATATTCGCGTCCAGCCAGATCGGTTTTCCAAGATCAAACTGATAACATATTTCGTCGAGCGCATGGAAAACCTTGTGCGTTCTCGTTTCTTTCCGGTCGTCACAGATCACCGTATCTTTCAGCATATGATTGTTCTGAAATTCTTTGGCCCATAATCGGAACATAACAAACCCTCTTCCTGTATTTCTGACAGAACGTTTTGACAAAACGGTCTGCCGGAGTCATCCGGCAATGTGAAAAGGAAGCGTAAAGCAAACCTTCTCACATTACTATACAGACCATTATTTCAAATGTAAATATGAAATATAACCTTTTTCTTTTTCTGTAAAAATGCTAGAATATCTTCATGAAAACTAAGGAGAAAAATACAACTCAAAATACATATCAATTACTTTCGGCCAATATGGCGTCGCTGCCAAAGGATAAACGTTTTTTGAAATATACGTTCGGTCTCGGTTTCTGTCTTGCCCTGTCATTTGTGACAGGCGGCATGCTGACGAATGAGCGCCGTACATGCCGCACGCCGGTGGAACTGATTCAGATGCTTGCGATTCTTGCAGTTATGACATTTGTGTCAGCTGTTGTGACCGGTTTGCTGTTCATACTTCTGACGACAATACGGGACGGCGCGGTAAAAAGCAGAAGCGGCCGGAAGGAATATGAAGAACCGTTTGTATTCGCCGTTTACATGACGGTTATTTTGGCGTGCTGGCTTCCTGTTTTTCTGGCATATTATCCGTCCGTTTTTGCATATGATGCGGAAGGGCAGCTTTATCAGGTTATGGCAGACGATTACAGCACCCATCATCCATTGCTGCATACATTATTTTTAGGGGTCTTTTTTAGGCTGGGGGATAGACTGCCCGGCTCGTACTCTTCGGGGATGGCGCTGCATTCCGTTGTACAGATGTTTTTAATGGGGGTGATTCTGGCCTATGTCCTGACCGTCTTATATCGCCAGAAAACGTCGTGGGTGATGCGTATTTTGCTGCTTCTTTTTTATGCGATTTTTCCGGTCAATTCCGTTCTGGCGGTCAGCACGACGAAAGATGTGCTGTTTTCCGGACTGGTGTTGTTATATATCGTAAAGTCAGATCAGCGGTATCATGAAAAGCAGGAAAAAATCAAAGGATCTGATGTCTGCTTCGTTCTGCTGTCTGTTCTGATGCTTCTGCTTCGCAATAACGCGGTTTATGCCTGGCTTTTGTGTCAGCCGTTTTTGCTTTACTCCGAGGGAAAAAGAGGACGGCTGAAACGTTATGCTGTGCTTGCCGCCGCGACGCTTCTTCTTTTTGGACTGGGGAGCGCCGGGATAAAAACAGCGGTTTCCGCCCGAAGCGGAAGCCCGCGGGAAATGCTCAGCGTACCGCTTCAGCAGATGGCGAGAACCCGGGTTATGCACGAAGAGGAGATCGATGATGACATGCGGGAAAGGCTGGATGCTTACCTGCCTGCGGAATGGGTTTTTGCCGCCTACAATCCCTATCTGGCGGATCCGGTAAAAAATCGTGCCGTCATACACGACGATCCGGTAGGACTGATCAAAACATGGATAGAACTCGGTACACAATTTCCTTTGACGTATCTGGATGCTTTTCTGGATAATTCGATCGGCTACTGGTATCTGGGAGACAAAAGCCATTCGACGATTTACGGCGTCGGTATGGAGAGCGGCTTCGGATATCTTTCTACGGATAACAGGATGATGCCGGCCGGATATGAGATTGTAGAGCACAGTTATTTGCCGAAGCTCCGCCTTTTCATGGAACGTCTCATATCGGAGAATGAATACCAGAAAATACCGGCGCTTCCCGTTATTTTCGCCCCGGCCTTTTATTGGTGGCTGTTGTGCCTGTACATTGCCTTTTTCCTGTACAGAAGAGAGTACGGAATGCTTGCGCCGGCGCTTTTTCCGGCCGCCTATTATCTGACGCTGCTATTGTCACCGACGGTTCTGATACGCTATATGTATCCGTTTGTGATTTGCTGCCCCATGATGTTGTGCATGGTCGGCAGAGATCAAACAGAACCTGAGACTGAAAAATAGACAATAAAAATTAAAATTTGATAAAAAAATTGTGAAATATATACATTTCCACAAAAATATGTTAAAATGTAATCATGCAAAAGAGAAACAAGCGGCGGCGAAGCAGCCATTTGTTTATCTTGCATGATTAACGAGCAAACGACCGGCGAAGGCGGTCGGAAAGCGCGAGTTTGCGAGTAAAGCAGTGAGAAGAGAAAACAAGATCCGGCAGAGCCGGAATTTGTTTATCCTGCTGATTAACGAGCAAATAAAAATGTGTGTAAAAGGAGCATAAAAACTGAATATGGACGTTAGTACAGATAGGAATGATATAGACAGTTGGAAAGAAGTGACCCTGATTTACAATTCGGCATTAAAACAGATTTCAACGAAACTGGAAATACTGAACGATGAATTTCAGCATGTACACAGATACAACCCGATAGAACATATTAAATCTCGTATTAAAACGCCGGAAAGTATAGTAAAAAAACTGAAGAAACATGGCTATGAATCCACGATCGGCAACATGGTTCGGTACGTCAATGATATTGCGGGCATTCGTGTCATCTGCTCTTTTACCTCCGATATTTACCAGATTGCGGAGATGATAAGCAATCAAAGTGACATTAATGTCATTTCGGTAAAGGATTATATCGTCAATCCGAAGCCGAGCGGTTATAAAAGTTACCATATGCTTGTGACGGTTCCCGTTTATCTGTCTGACCGCATTGAGCAGACGAAGGTTGAAATACAGATACGAACCGTAGCGATGGATTTTTGGGCGAGCCTGGAACACAAAATACATTATAAATTTGAAGGGAATGCGCCGGACAGCATCAAAGACCAGCTGGTGGAATGTTCGAGAATCGTATCGGATCTGGATGCAAGGATGCTGAGTCTGAATAAGGAAATTCAACAGTTAGGAGAGGGATAGGAAGACTATCCCTTTTTTGTGCCGTATGGAGGGATCGGGATGACAAAATTACTCGTATTGGGGCTGTTAAACGACGGGCCATTGTCCGGCTATGATATTTCGCAAATGATAAATACTGCGGATGCGAAACGGTGGGGCGGCGTTCTGGCCGGTTCCGTTTATCATGCACTGAAGAAACTGGAACAGGAAAATTATATCGAATTAGCCTGTATTGAGCAGATTGGTTACAGGCAGAAGGCCGTTTATAAAATCACCGGACAGGGGAAAAAATATCTGGAATCGCTGATACGGGATACTTTATGTACATCGTCGGCACTGTATCCGGCAGCCTTATACAGTGGTTTGTCCGTTCTGGATAAAATTCCCGGTGAGGATGCAAGGCAGGCTTTGGAAGAACAGAAAAAAATACTGGAGGAAGAGTACAAAACGCTTGAACAGGAACAAAGAAGAAATGCGCGTTCGGGGCAGGAAATTCCTGAAATCTCCAAGTTGATCACCGATAATATGCTTTCCATCATCCGCGGGCAGCAGCGCTTTATCGGGAAATTAATAGAAACATTGGAGAACGGAAAATGATGAAATATGGATTTCCGAAAGATGGTATATCAAAACCGGCAGGATAGGGCAGTACATATACGGGCGGGGACAGGACGGCATCCTCCTGTTGCCGCCGAAAAGCAAAAGAGCAGAGGCTCTGATTTTCTCAAAGCCGCCGCTTCGTGCGTGATGATGCTTCTGCTTGTACGACGGCTTTTTTTCTTTTGCCGTCGTGCGGAAGATTCAGAGTTTATCTAATCTATGGATTTGCCTAATTCATAAGCGGCAGATACTTCGGGTTTTCCCTCAATATCTCCTATGTCTCCGTTTCCTCCGGAGAGAACATGACCGAGATTATTCCACTTCAAATGCCCCATCAAGTGATTGTAATAAAGAAGAACATCTTCAAAGTCATGGCCTTCCGCAGCCATCAGAAGAGCAGAAGCCCTTCCATGCCCACGCAGGAGATTTTCGTCCCCTTCTTCTAACGCAAACAGGCGGTCAACAGCAGTTCTGATTTGCCCGCTCATATTCCAGTAGTAGAGCGGGCTGGCCAGTACGATTACATCGCACTCCCGTACCGCTGGATAAATTTTGTCCATATCGTCCCTCTGAACACAGGGACAATCCCTGCCGCTGTGACCACCAAAACAGCCCTTGCAGCCGCGGATGTTCATGCTGTTCAGAAAAAACTCTGTTACGGTATGACCGGTGCTCTCCGCCCCCTGGGTAAACGCCTTGATCAGCGTGGAAGTGTTGCCTTTTTTCCGAGGACTGCCGTTGAGAATGACAATTTTTTTTGGCATGGTGTTCCTCCTTCTTAAAATTTTTCTGCCAGGGCTGCCGCTCGCGTACAGCCGTCTGTTTTTTCAATATCACCAACATTCAGAACGCCAGGAACAAGAACCTCGCCTACTATTTTCCATTTCATTAGTGCGGCAGAGCGTTCCATCGGAATGCGAACCCCGTCAAAAACAGACATATCCTGTTCTTCACAGCAGGCAATAACTGCGCACTCTTTCCCGGAAATATCCGTCCCGCTTACCATAAAGGAGAACAGGCGGTCAATGACCCCTTTGATTTGCGCGGGGATGGAATACCAATATACAGGCATGGAAAAAACCACCGCATCAGCCTCCAGGATAGCTGGGGCAATCGTGTTGAAGTCATCATCGAAGGAGCAGGCTTTTCCAGTCTTAAAGCACGTTTCACAAGCCCGGCAGCCGCCAATATTTTTCATGGCGGCATCAAAGCGAGTGACGGTATGACCTTTGGACTCTGCCGTTTGAATAAATGCCTCTGTCATGGCAAAGCTGTTGCCTTTCTTTCGAGGGCTTCCGGTAATAACAACAATTTTTTTGCTCATGTAAAGTACCTCCCAATTTTGCGGGCTTGACTTTGCCCGTTCCTGATAGTATCATTGTAGCGAGAACTGAAGCAAAATCAAGTACGCACATATAAGTGCGATACTTACCTGGAGGAAAGCGTATGATGAACGAAAGATGTATTGCGCAAGAGTGCCTTAATGATACAGGTTTCAGCTATACCTTGTCTTTAATCAACGGTAAATACAAAATGACAATTCTCTATACCCTGATGGAATTCAAAGTTGTACGCTTTAATGAAATGAAAAAATACATTAGAGAGATTTCTTATAAAACATTGAGTTCCACACTGAAAGAATTAGAAGCTGACAAACTGGTACATAGGGAGGAATATCCTCAAATTCCGCCTAAAGTCGAGTACAGCTTAACGGAGAGGGGAAAATCCTTGATGCCTATTCTGGATGAAATGTGCGAATGGGGAGAGCATAATCGAATTTGACTGACAGGGATAATATAATGTCAAAAAATGCAGCGGAGATTGTCATAGTCTTCGCTGCATTTTTGGTGTTCAAAATCTATGTGCCCTTATGGGTAAAGGTGGTATTGTCAGCAGCTCCGCTTAGATTTTTGTGGTCTTGTCCATATTAGTAAGCAGCGTTTCCCCTTAAAATGAGGAGTGCCCAGGCGCCTTGCGGCACCCGGGCTATTATGAAAAAATTTATCTATGTGTTTGTCATTTGTTATGATAGTTATAGTATAGACAGAAATTATGAATAAAGTATGAACACCGTATGAAGTTATCGTTAATTCTTATAAAAAACGAAAATCAGTAAATGAAAAACTATAAAAAGTGCACAAAAACGTAAGGATTTTGTAGAAAATCGCGGGGCGATTGCGGTTGTAAGCGTTTCATGATATAATTGCCATAATTATTGCAGTCAGTTTATGCCGTCGAAAGAGAAAGGGGCCGGGGAAATGGATACTTTTATGGATAAATTTGCGCAGAGGAAGAAAGCGCAGGGAATGATTGATGCGAACGCCGCCGCGGATGCCGCGAAAATAGAGAAACTGAAAAGCCAGGTGAGCGAATACGAACTGTTATTACAGGAAATGCGCAAAGTGAATTTAAAGACCGCAGAAAACGCCGGACAGATGCGGAAAGCGATACAGACTGGAATCGATAAACTCGAGGCATTTCAGGCCGAAAACGCGGTGCAGGCTGAGAAAGATCAGATGCTGACCGAAATAAAAAGTCAGTTGGAAGCGATTTTACCTGCGATACAAGACCAGCAGGAAATGATATCCGAAGAGGTAAAAAAACAGCAGGAAGCGTTTTTCAGAGAAACCCAAAAGCAGCAGGAAACGCTATCCGAAGAAATAAGAAAACAACAGGAAGTGTTTTCCGGAGAAGTAAAGAAGCAGCAGGAAATGATATCCGAAGAAATAAAGATACAACAGAAGGCAATTTCCGGAGAGGTAAAAAAACAGCAGGAAACGTTTTTCAGAGAAACCCAAAAGCAGCAGGAAACGCTATCCGAAGAAATAAGAAAACAGCAGGAAGCGCTATCCGAAGAAGTAAAGAAGCAGCAGGAAACGCTATCCGAAGAAGTAAAAGAACAACAGAAAGCGCTTTTGGAAGAGACAAAAAAACAACAGGAAGCTTTTTCCGAAGAAATGAAAAAGCAGCTGGAAGAAGCCTTCCGCCAGTCGGAGGATTTTTTCCACAAAGAGAGCGTGAAAGTCTATCGTAATGTACAGGCGGCCATGACGGAAGAGACGAACAAGCAGACGGAGTCGCTTTCGGTTTTACAGACGGCATCCGGAAAAAAACAGAAGGCTGTACTGCCGCTTACCGTTTTTATTCTGCTGGCGCTTTTGGCTGATCTTGCGGTTCATTTTTTATATTTGTTGAATATCAAGTTGTTTTAGGGAAAGGCGGATAATTTTTCATGGGAAAACAAAACTTTAAACCGGGCAACATGCTCTACCCGCTTCCGGCCGTATTGGTCAGCGTGGCGGACAAAAAAGGAAACAGTAATCTTTTTACGGTCGCGTGGACGGGAACGATCTGTTCCGATCCGCCGATGGTATCGATTTCCGTCAGGCCGGAACGGTATTCTTACCATATGATAGAAGAAACGGGAGAGTTTGTTATTAATCTGACGACCGAAGCGCTGGCATATGCCACCGACTACTGCGGTGTGAAAAGCGGAAAAGACGTGGATAAGTGGAAGGAGACGGGGCTTCAAAAGGTGCCGGGCGAAAAGGTAAATGTGCCGATGGTGGAGGAGAGCCCCGTTACTCTGGAATGCAGGGTGACGGAGAAAAAGGAGCTGGGATCCCATCATATGTTTCTTGCGGAAGTGGTGGCGGTCCATGTGGATGAAAAGTATATGGATGAGACCGGAAAATTTCATTTAAACGATGCAAAACCTCTCGTTTATTCCCATGGAAGATATCTTTCCACCGGAAAAGAAATCGGCTTTTTCGGATACAGCGTTCAACGTAAAAAATAAATGTTTAATCGGATTTTGGCTGGAGCAGGCTGCCGCGGACAATGGCGTCTGCTCCGTATTTTTGCCGGATTGTATCCAGGGCCTGTTCCAGACGGGCTTCTTTTTCGGCCGGAATATGGGAAGCGGCTCCGTTTCCTTCATCCCGGATGCCGGGCAGATCGAACAGGCTGAGCTGTACCGGTTCTTTGGCGGAAACGAGTTTGGAAGAACGGATGCCGAGCAGCCTTACGGGAGTTCCGTTCCAGAGCTCGTCAAAAAGCGCGCAGGCGGTCCGGTAGATCGTGTCGCTGCCGGAGGTGGGGCCTGGCAGTATGGTCTGATGTGAAACTTTCCGAAAGGTATTATATTTAATTTCCACGCTGATCATTTCGGCATTCTGATTCGAACCGCGCAGTCTGCGGGCGACGGATTCTGCAAGAGCGAGCAGAACAAGATGCGCTTCTTCTCTGGTAGCGGCATCCTTTGACAACGTGGTGGAATTGCCGATGCCTTTTGCCTCGGCCTGCTCCGTTTCCACAATGGAATCGTCGATTCCGTTCGCATATTCCCAGAGCGTCTGCCCATGACTTTTCAGATGGGCCGTTAAAATCGACACATCGCTTCTGGCCAGATCGCCGATCGTCCTGATTTCCAATTTGTGGAGTGTTTCGACACTGGAATGGCCGCATAAAAATAAAGAAGAAACCGGAAGGGGCCACATCTTTTCCTGAATTTCATATGAATAGAGCGTGTGCGTCAGATCAGGTTTTTTAAAATCCGAGGCCATTTTGGCCAGTACCTTGCGGTCAGAAATGCCGATATTAACCGTAAATCCGAGGCTTTCCCGTATCCGGGTACGGATGTGTTCCGCGGCGGCTTCGGGGGAAGGAAAATGTTCTTTTACAGGGGTATAATCCATATAACATTCGTCAATGCTGACCTGCTCCAGATCAGGGCAGACGTCGGAAAGAAGCCGCATGAGTTCGGCGCTCCTCTGATCGTACAGTTTATGATCCGGGGGTTCAATACGCAGCATCGGGCATTTGCGCATGGCGTTTACGATAGGCTCTCCCGTCACGATGCCGAAAGCTTTGGCGGGAATGGATTTGGCGAGTACAACCCCGTGCCGTTTTGCCATATCGCCGCCGATGATGGCGGGAATCGTGCGAATATCTGTGTCACAGCCGTGCTGCATTTTGTAAAGCGCGGTCCAGCTCAGATATGCGGAATTGACGTCAATATGAAAAATGATCTGTTCCATTGCGGGGTCTCCTGTTTTGGCTTCATCATTCCGGGGACGCCCCGGCAGAGCGATATTTTCTGCCGGAGTCCGGCCGGTATCATTTTTATTTTATCATGAATCGCCCCGAAAAGGGGAGGAATATCTCTTTACTTTTCCCGGAAATACTGTTAGAATATAAAATGTTACGAATTTGTTACAACTCTGAAAACCGATTTTATGAAAACGAATAAAGGAATAAGCCGTAAAAATTTTTTCACAGCGGATTTGCGCCGGTGTTTAAGGCATCCGGGTACGCGTATGCCATATGCTGTGAGAAAGGCGTGGTTAATTTTATGAAATTTATCAGCAGACATTATAAAAAAATGAAAATTGCATATATTAAAGCTGCGGGACTTGCAGTAGTAACAGCAGCTTTTTTTCTGCCGCACTATCAGAAACTGGAAAGCACGGGGGACAACCTGTTTGTAATCAGCCTGAATGGAGAAGAAGTCGGGGTGGTGGGCGACCTTGATACGGTGGACGGATGCCTGATCGCGGCCAGAAGGCAGATTGCCGGGGACAGCGACGAGATGATACTTGCCGACAGCGAGATTTCCTATGAAGGGCAGGAAGTGCTGTGGGGCGAAATCGACGACGACAGTGTCCTCATCGATAATATGGCGGCGGTTCTCCGCAATAGCGAAAAAGAAACGCTTAACAGGTCATACACGGTAAAAATCAATGAATACACGGTCAATCTTTCCAGCGCGGAGGAGGTGCTTGCATTATTACAGGCATCTCTTGGAAAATACGATGCGGAAAAAGAGTATTATGTCGATCTTGTGATGGACCCTGACAGAGAGCTTACCGTGCTGACGACCGCGATTTGTTCGAAAGAGGAAGCCGTGGAGGAAGAACAGGAAATGATCGTCAGCGCCGGCATCGACGCGGAACTGGATGATATTTTTGCATCGGTGGAGCCGGAAGTGGAGAAAGATTTTGGCGATTATGAGCTGGGACTCCAGACCATCGGATTTGGCGATACGGTAGAGGTTGTAGAAGCTTATCTTCAGGATTATGAAATCACTTCTTTACAGGATGCGATAGAGGAAGTGACGAAAGATCAGGAAAAGGAGCAGATCTATGAAGTGGTGCCCGGCGATACGCTTTCCCAGATAGCGGAACGGAACGAGCTTACACTGGATGCGCTCATTGCCATGAACGACACGATCGAAAATGAAAATTCGACCATACGTGTCGGGGACGAGCTGATAATCACGGTACCTGAGCCGGAGCTTTCCGTAGAGCGTACGGAAGAAGTTTACTACGAAGAAGATTATGAGGCGGAAATTATCTATGTAGATAACGACGACTGGTATACGACACAGACGAAAACATTGCAGGAGCCTTCCGCCGGCCACAGAATCGTCGTTGCGGACGTATCTTACCGCAACAAAGAGGAGGTCAGCCGGGAAATCCTGAAAGAAGAGATTACTTATGAAGCGGTGCCGAAGATTGTGGAGCGGGGAACAAAGATTCCGCCTACCTATATCAAACCGATTTCCGGCGGAAGACAGTCCTCAGGCTTCGGAAGAAGAAATGCACCGACGAGGGGCGCCAGCACCTATCATAAAGGAATCGACTGGGCGACGCCGACAGGTACGGCGGTAATGGCATCCTCCGCCGGCACCGTTGTCAAAGCCGGATGGGGAAGCGGATATGGTTACGTAGTCTATATCAACCATGCCGACGGACGACAGACAAGATACGGCCATCTGAGCAAGGTTCTCGTATCGACGGGTCAGACCGTTTCCCAGGGACAGAAGATCGCCCTGAGCGGTAATACCGGTGTCAGCACCGGGCCGCACGTGCACTTTGAAATCTTAATCAACGGTTCCCAGGTCAACCCGCTCAATTATCTGAACTAAAGCGGCGTTACAAACGGAAGAAAGGAATGTGAAGCAACCCGAAGAAATTGTCAGGCGGCGTTTAGAGGTCTGAGATATGTGGAAGAATGTCTCCCAGAGACATTCTTCAGTGCGAGAAAGGTTTGCGAAGCAACCCGTAGAAATTCTTAGGCGGCGTCCTTTGACGCCTTAGAATTTCTTCTCGCACTTTACAAATGTGAAAATTATGGTATACTGTATGGTAATTGTTCAGGATAAACAGGTGTCCGACAGGGCTCCTTTACGATACGATAGATTCAGGATGGAAAATAAAATAATATTTGCATTTGCGATTAAATGATGCAGGGGACTATATATGGAACAATATGCGATTAAAGGTGGGAATCCGTTAGTCGGGGAAGTGGAAATCGGCGGCGCAAAGAATGCAGCGCTGGCGATTCTGGCCGCGGCTGTCATGACGGACGAGACTGTTTTGATAGAAAATGTACCGGATGTAAGAGATACCAATGTGTTATTGCAGGCGATGGAAAGCGTTGGCGTTATCGTAACGAAGATAGACAGACATACGATAAAAGTCAATGCGGCTCAGGTTCATGACCTGATTATTGAAGACGATTATATCAAAAAAATCAGAGCGTCTTATTATCTGATAGGCGCGCTTCTTGGAAAATACAGAAAGGCCGAAGTGGCGCTGCCGGGCGGCTGTAATATCGGGCTGCGGCCGATCGACCAGCATATCAAAGGCTTTCGCGCGCTTGGCGCCAATGTCAGAATCGAACATGGTCTGATTATTACCGAAACGGATAAATTAATCGGCAGTCACGTTTATATGGACGTCGTATCGGTCGGCGCTACCATTAATGTGATGATGGCGGCTGTCATGGCAGAAGGACAGACGACTGTTGAGAATGCGGCGAAGGAACCTCATGTTGTAGATCTGGCAAACTTTTTAAACAGCATGGGCGCCAATATTAAAGGCGCGGGCACGGACGTGATTAAAATCAAGGGCGTTCCCAGACTGCACGGGACGGAATATACGATTATTCCGGATCAGATTGAAGCCGGTACTTTTATGTTTGCGGCGGCGGTGACGAAGGGGGATGTGACGGTTAAAAATGTCATTCCGAAGCATCTGGAATCCATCAGCGCAAAACTTCTGGAGATTGGATGCGAGTTGGAAGAATCCGACGACGCGGTCCGGGTGGTTGCTTCCAAACCTCTTGGGCATACTCATGTTAAAACGCTTCCTTATCCGGGATTCCCGACGGACATGCAGCCGCAGATTACGGTTGCGCTCGGACTTTCCGGCGGAACGAGCATTGTAACGGAAAGTATTTTCGAAAACCGCTTTAAATATGTGGACGAGCTTACCAGAATGGGCGCAAATATCAAAGTGGAAAGCAATACCGCGATTATCGACGGTGTTGAAAAATATACTGGGGCGAGCATATCGGCGCCTGATCTTCGCGCAGGGGCTGCGCTTGTCATTGCGGCGCTGGCGGCGGAAGGTACGACAACAATCGACGATATCCAGTATATCGAACGCGGCTATGAGGATTTCGATTTGAAACTGCAGTCTCTGGGCGCGCAGATTGAGAAGATCAGTACCGAGAGAGAACTTCAGAAATTCAAACTGAGAGTAGTCTGACACGGGGATTCGCCGGCAGGTGATGACTGCCGATTAATTTTTTTTGAAAGTTTGAACGATTTCTATTGACAGTCTTATGCAATAGGTGTATGTTACTTGTAGACGTCATACAGATATGAAAATTCAATATTGTGTGTTCTCTTATTCAGAGTGGCGGAGGTACATAGGACCGGTGAAACCACAGCAACCCCAATATGGAAGGTGCTAACCTGAGCGAACAAACTGCCATGCGGCAGCTCGAACAATAAGAGGATTTGATTATCGACTGTCAGGTCCGCTTATTTAGAATAAGCGGATTTTTTTGTTCCATAGAAATCTCTGTGGAACAGGAATACAAAATTAAGAGAAAAAAGGAGAAAAGAAGAAATGGAGAAAAGATTATTTACTTCCGAATCAGTGACAGAAGGCCATCCCGATAAAGTCTGCGATGCGATTTCAGACGCCATTCTGGATGCCTGCATGGAAAAAGACCCGATGAGCCGTGTTGCCTGTGAAACAGCGACCTGTACAGGTTTTGTTCTCGTAACGGGTGAGATCACCACAAACGCATATGTGGATATTCAGAAGATCGTGCGCGATACCGTAAAAGAAATCGGTTATACCAAGTCAGAATATGGTTTTGACGGCAACACCTGCGCCGTAATGGTGGCGATCGACGAGCAGTCCGCGGATATCGCGATGGGCGTTGACAAAGCGCTGGAGGCGAAGCGTCAGGAAATGTCCGAAGAGGAAATTGAAGCGACGGGCGCCGGCGATCAGGGTATGATGTTCGGCTATGCGACCAACGAGACGGAAGAATTTATGCCTTATCCGATTTCGCTTGCGCACAAACTGGCTTTGCAGTTGACGAAAGTGCGGAAAGACGGCACATTGAAATATTTAAGACCTGATGGAAAAAGCCAGGTATCCGTAGAGTACGATGAAAACGGCAAACCGGTAAGGCTGGAAGCGGTTGTTTTATCGACACAGCATGACGAGGATGTTACACAGGAACAGATTCATGAAGATATCAAAAAATATGTTTTTGATCCGGTGCTTCCGGCAGAACTTGTCGATGCGGATACGAAATTCTTCATCAACCCGACAGGCCGTTTCGTAATCGGCGGACCGCACGGCGATGCCGGTCTGACAGGCCGTAAGATTATCGTTGATACATACGGCGGCTATGCGCGTCACGGCGGCGGCGCTTTTTCCGGAAAAGACTGTACAAAGGTAGACCGTTCCGCAGCCTATGCCGCCAGATATGTGGCTAAGAATATTGTGGCTGCAGGACTGGCTGACAAGTGTGAGATCCAGTTGTCTTATGCTATAGGCGTTGCTCATCCTACCTCTGTTATGGTTGATACATTCGGTACAGGGAAGCTATCTAATGAAAAATTGGTAGAGATTATTCGAGACAATTTTGATTTGCGTCCAGCGGGAATTATTAAGATGCTGGATTTGAGACGGCCTATCTACAAACAGACAGCCGCATATGGGCATTTTGGAAGAACCGATTTAGATCTTCCATGGGAGAAACTGGATAAGGTAGAGCTGCTAAAAGCATATCTGTAAACATGAAAAGGGATGCCTTCTGGCATCCTTTTTCGTGTTTATGGTCTATTCAATTTTTCCGATTGTGGGGAAATATCGGAATAAAACTTTGGCAATCATAGCATCCTTGCTGATATAGCTGTATCTCCAGAATCTGGCATCTGCGGAATTGTTTCGGTTATCCCCCATCATAAAGTAATGGCCCTCGGGTACTTCGTAATGGAGAGGAACCGGCGTCTCCATCTCGTCTGCCACATACGGCTCCTCTAACGGCGTCTCCGAGTTATTTAAGTATACATGCCCATCATGAATATCAATGACATCGCCTGGTATGCCGATTACCCGTTTTACATAATAGACCACAGAGTTTTTCTTGTCCTCTCTGCTGCACACAGGGCAAACGCCTTCTGGAGTGGTTTGATATGAAGTGTGGCAGTTTTTACAATCATATCCAAAAATAAAAATAGCAATATCGCCTCTTTTAGGATCACCGAATTGGTAAGAAAGACGTGAACCAATTACCCTGTTTTTTGTCATGATGGTAGGCTCCATGG